>ERZ791607.826-NODE-826-length-26755-cov-4.668801_pt1 | contig 26755 bp, 25 predicted proteins | sample MGYA00509964_ERZ791607 | MGnify/ENA primary metagenome ERZ791607 (study PRJEB30046, sample SAMN00791907) | human gut metagenome | study: EMG produced TPA metagenomics assembly of the A metagenome-wide association study of gut microbiota in type 2...
TTTCTTCAAGAATTTTTTTCATTTTAGGGCTTGACTTTTATTTGCAGGTCTTAAACGTCAATTTAGAATCTTATATCACTAAAAAGTATTATTTAGTGATATAATGTTAATTATATATTACTATAAATCAAAATGCAATATGTTTTTACTATATTCTTCATTTTTGTATATATTTCTAACTGATTGCTATTTTATTTGTATAAATTAACTAATATTTTATATGTAAGGTTTATTCAAATAATACAGACACTAATTGACATTTTATTTTCCTCCTAAAAATATGTAAAACTAATTCTTTTTATCAGACCTTCAGAATTAATTACAAATTCCAGATGTTTCGTATCTGATATTTCATATTTATATTCTATCTTTTTATTATTCATATTGACTTTTTCAATCGGCTTCCCAGCAGTCATTGATTTCAATACTGCCTAACTGACAAGCCTATTCCCTTTGGTAAAGTATTATAAAATATCACTTAATATACCTATATTAATTAAAATATTAGCATAATATACACAATAATTCAAGAGTTTAATTAATATTTCTTGGCGATTTTTAAAAAATCTATAATTTGCATAAAAATAGCAATAAAATTTTAGCAGATTTAGCCAAAATATTGCTCATGTTCCTCCTTAATCCCCAGCGCCTGTTTCTTTTCAATTATCATTACGATATATTTTTGAATTTTCTACTGTATCCTTTGCTTTATAAGCATTAACAATTCCATTTTTTTCAACACAAATAATTTCATCTGGTCCTACTTAAATGTTCTATTCCAAACTCAAAACGCGAAAAATCTTCTGCACTCATTTCCGGCAAGGTATGCGTACCGTTTTCAAAGCTGTCCCAATATGCATTATACCTTGCCGCGTCTTCCGGAGACATACCCGCTGAAAACGACTTTGGATAATTCCCCGAAAAATTAAACTTCTGATCAAGTCCAACCAAAGTATTAGACGTTTTATTACTTGCAAATATTCCTGTTCCCATTGCAAGCGTCTGCGTGAAATACGGATTCCAATTCCACTGCTCTCCGATTTCCGTTACCGCCATATTCGCAAGGTTTCCGGCTTGGTCGCTTATTATTTCTTGTCCTACTATCGTTCCTACTGTCCTGAAAGACAGCTTGCCAAGCTCTCCGTATGCCTTGCTTATCGGACACATCGCGCCGGCTGTAAACGCGAACACATTACAATTCTGTATAAATTTATTTAATAAAATTACTTTTCAACGTACATAGTTTCGGGAAAAACTCCTTTTTCTTTTATAATTACTTTAATTATTCGTTCGCATGCCCATTGCTCATAAGCTTCATTAGAAATAATATTGTCATTAACTTGACTTAAAATTATAAACTTCATATCTTTCTTGTTAAACTGTATACATCCTTTATTAACCTCGTTTGGTCCAAAAGAGTATATAACCATATTTTCATTTTCTTCTTCTTTTTTCATTAATAAATATACAGCCATTATTCTACCTCCTTAAATGGATCCCATACTCTACCGGATTTTATCGTGCTATCATGTGCAGTTCTATAATCTGTTTTAAATATACCTTCAAATCTTGATTCATAGTATTCATGGTTCAATAAATCAATATCATTTGGATTATAATTACCATTAATCAAACGATCCCATGCGTCTGCTATTTCAACATCTGAATCAAATCTACCAATCCCCTCATCTTTTATATAATCTTTTATAAATAAATGCTCTTTTATTCTTTGTATTTTAGATCCGGGAATACCAGTATTCTCTGAAATTATAGTTACATCTTCATTATTATTGCGTATTTTTTCATATCGTTCATCAACTTTTTCTAGCTTTTTTATATATTCATTAACATCAAATTCTCTTCCACCTGTTTGGACATATTTTAAATCATCAGTATTATTATAGTTTTCATTTACAATAACTTTAGCATCAGGATAATTTCCCGAAAAATTAAACTTCTGATCAAGTCCAACCAAAGTATTAGACGTTTTATTACTTGCAAATATTCCTGTTCCCATTGCAAGCATCTGGGTGAAATACGGATTCCAATTCAATGGTTCTCCGATTATCAATACTGGTCAATATTAATTAAAAACTCCAAATAACCTTATCACTGTCATTTAATGTATTACCTACATCGTTCTCTATTATAAAAGAATATATTTCCTCAATAAAAATATCTAAATCATCTTTTTTAATAATGCAATATAAAGTATTTGTTTTTCCGTTAATTTCACATTGTGCATCAAATTTAATTAATGAATAAAATTCACATTCATCGGCAAAATTTCCAAGAAGCATTGAAAACAACGGATTATATCCTTTTAAATTAATATACACTTTTTTCAATAAATTGCTCTCACTAACTTTTATTTTTAAATCAATTTTATTAAAAATATAAAGTATATAGTTTTCTTTTTTTTCAATTCTATACATATAATTGCTCCTTAGTAAATTTTATAATTTTCATCATAAAGACCCACACAAGCATCCATAGCCGGATTTGTTTTCACACATGAATTAATAATCTGTTCTGGTGTTTTACCTCTTTTTATTAAGTTTTCATATGAATTTTTTTCTAACGCTTCTAATAGCATCTCTCTAATGTACATCATATTTGATTTTCAAGTATTACATCATATGCATCTTTTTCGCTTAATTGCGCACGCATTGCATCTGATTCGCTAATTTCAATTGTATCAAATTGTTCAACTATCTCACCAGCATCATATTTAACGTAATATTTTCCGTTTTCGGTTAAAATTTCGATACCATACTCTTCAAAAATCTTTTTCATAACTTTACCTCAATTTAATTTATTTTAGAAATCAATTAAAATAACTCTATATGATATTCTTCTTTACAAACTTTATTAAATCTTTCCAAATCTTCCCATGCTTTTGCATTTTTATATCCTGATGGATATATTATTCCGTTCATAATATTTTTTCTTCTTTTAATTATTTCATCGCTTAATTTTACTAAGATATCTTTTTTGCATAGTATGAATGGAGACATTTCATTTTTTTCTTTAAATAATTGGCTCATTATATATAAACAAACCATATAGACATCAAAATCTGTTTTGTCTAACATTCTCAGCAAACTGTTTTCAAACTCTACTTTTATTTCTCGTTGCTGTCTAAAAACTTTATAAATGCCACGAGATAAAATTTTACCTACATCTGTTAGTTCGGCTTCAGGTGAATATTGAGATGTTTCCACCTTATATTCATCATCTCCGCGTAACAAATTAATGAGTTCATTCTTTTTTAATGCTGTAAATATCATGTCAATAATATCCATTAGTTTTCTCTCCAATCATTTTAATTCAGTTATAGTAACATTACTCGGATTATTAGGAATTAAATCTGTTACTGCTTCAGAAACTCCACCATCTGTTTTTCCGCCTGGTATCCAATGACTATTTGCCCCTGCTTCATTTCCTGACAGCATTCTTAAATTCAAGCCTTCTATACTATCAATGTCAATTCTCACTAATCCTCCACCATCAGCAAAATGTCCTATATCAAATCCTAATGATTTCTCATAAATAAAAATATCTCCATTATAATTTATTGCAATTTCATCACAATATTTCTTAGGCATAACAAACTGTATAGAATCTGATGGTATACCAATATTTGCATTACCCTTTACATAATTAATATATTGCTCTTTTGTCATTATAATTGAAGCGCCCTCATCAAATAAAGCCAAATGAGTATTTATATAATCTTGACTTAAATATGTAGACGGATCAGGTCTTAAACCTTTATTTGTCAATAAAATATCATTTATTTTATTTTGATCAAGACCAACTTCTCTTAATTTATTCCATTGTTCATACCTTGCCGCGTCTTCCGCCGACATACCCGCTGAAAACGACTTTGAATAATTCCCCGAAATATTAAACTTCTGATCAAGTCCAACCAAAGTATTAGACGTTTTATTACTTGCAAATATTCCTGTTCCCATTGCAAGCGTCTGCGTGAAATACGGATTCCAATTCCACTGCTCTCCGATTTCCGTTACCGCCATATTCGCAAGGTTTCCGGCTTGGTCGCTTATTATTTCTTGTCCTACTATCGTTCCCACTGTCCTGAAAGACAGCTTACCAAGCTCTCCGTATGCTTTGCTTATCGGACACATTGCTCCGGCTGTAAACGCAAACACGTTTTTCGTATTATCGTAGATTTCCTGATTGCCCATGAATACGGTATCTCTAAGCGGATTAAATGCCGTGCTGCTCAGATCTCCGTTTGCTCCGTAATATATATTTTGTCCGCCCTCTAGCATATCTGAAGCTCCGAACAGTATAGTACCGCCTCCGGCAACCATTCCGGTTACTACTATCGGCGTTGCTGCGCCTAATGTGCATACTATACATAACGTTCCGGTTACTATTAAAAACGCTCCGCCTACTATCTGCCAGAATCCCTGAATTTCTCTCTGCCTTGCAAGTTCTCGGAGCTCTTCTTCATTATCCCATGCCGCTTCAAGCTGCCGCTCATTCTGACTATGAAAAGTATAGCACACATACACATTATTTGCAAGGTCAATAGTATGCTCTTCCGTGAAAAAGCTGCCCGCTGTATATTCGGTAACAGACTCCGAGGTCTGAGCGCTGCATTTTGACAAACTTGTTTTTAAAGCCCCCAGCAGCTTTTCGAGATTGGTCAGCGATTGAGTTTTGGTTTCGCTTTCATAATCCTTTATTGATTCTATTAATTTATTCAGCTTGTCGTTCAGCTCATTGTGTTCATTCTCTATTGAAAATGTGCTCGGAGCTTCAATTGCATAAATTCCGCTTATATTGCTAAGAGCGTTTTTCAATCTCTGGCTTTCATAAATTACATCGCCAAGCTTATTGTTGTACAGCGTTATAGCCTGATTTAAAACTTCTTCAGGCAGCGCATAGCAGCAGCTGTTATCTATCTCATAGTATCCCGTCTTATAGATCAAAAACCTGTCGTTAAACTCATTGGCAGCCGTTTTTATGCTGCTTATAATTGATCTGTGAACATCGAGCATATACGCTTTTATAGCTTCTGCCGCCTCGCCCCTGAAGCTTGATAGTTGTGAAAACCCATTTATGTAATCTTCATACTTTTCGCACGATTTTATAAGGCTGTCCATTTCATCCTTGCATTCCCACATCATATCGTCGATTTCGGTATACCGTATATCAAATCTGCTCATTTTATTTCCATGCTCCTAAATAATTTTTCCAGGATACTGTCCTCCTCGGCTATATCCTGCACTGATTCATTAATCGCGTTCAAATCCTTTTCAAGCAACTCACGATATGTTGTTAATATACTTCTGAAGCTTTCATACAGCTCCTCGAATTTGTTTAACGCTTCTGAACTGCCGTTTATTTCAGTTGAAAGCGTACTCAGCTTTACTTTTGATTTATTCAGAGTCAAGGGAATGAAAACACCTGAAAAATCTTCTTTGTTGTATTTAATCTCAGACATTATTACCAAGCCCTCCTATAATTATTAGTTAAAGAAATTGCGTATTTCATTCCAGACGCTGTTCAGAGCGGATTTAATATCTCCCCAGATTCCGTCCTTTTCCCATATCTCATTTTGAACACTGGTTATCTCATCGTTCAGACTGTCCTGTATATCGTCAATATTATCGATATAAAACTCATAGTAGTTTTTAAAATACCCTTCCTCCGAACTGTCTTTGAGTTCGTTGAAATTATACCCCTGCCATTCGCTGAGTTCTTTATCTGGAAACTTTTTTATTTCTTTTTTTATATCCTTAATATTTTCCTTTACGTCTGCTACTATATCGCGGGTTTAACTGCTCAAGATTACTTTCAAGCTCGGAAATGCGCTGCTCATAATAATAGCTTTCGTCTTCAAGACGTGCTTGTTCTCCACAAAGTCTGTTATATTCGTCATAGTTATATTCTTCAGCCATTTTTATCAGCCAACTCCTCCTGAAGCTTTTTAACGTCAGCCTTTTCCATGTCTGTTTTAGACAAGGCTTCGTTTATATTGTCAACCATGAGGCGGTCATCCTCATCTGAAAAGCCCTCAAAAACTGTTTTTGTAATATCCTCATGCTGAAAATACATCATTTTATCATCCATCATACCTTCAGGATACATACATGCGCCGTAATCGAAGTATGAGCTTTTTTCGCCGACATTCACACCCAGCCCTCGTGCAACGATCATAAACTTCTTTACTCCTCCCTTAATTACTACAATACTTCCCAACGGCAGAAACTTTACCTTTTCCATTTTAGAAACCTCCTGATTATTTAATATTTTTAATTCAGCTTCAACTTTAAGAATTTAAAACTCAAGCTGAACTAAAATCAGAATACGGCAGGGGAGAAGTCCCCTGCGGTAATCCGATCATGCGTCATTATGAATTGAATTGACCTGCTATGTCAGAATCAGTCTGTTCTACTATATCAGCTGTTTTAATAAGCGCTTCGCTGATTTCCTGAATAAGCTCTCTCATCTTTACAAAGCTCGGCTTAAGATCCTGATATTTTGCTTCATAAGCTTCGCTTGCCGCACCTTCCCATTCATTCAGAAGCTCATTTAGAAGATTATCCATTGTAGTTATAACTTCCTCAACATTGTCGCCCTGCTGACTGTATGAAGCTGCCCTTTCTCTCATTTTTTCCGGTGTCATTCTGATCTGATTTGCCATTTTCAGTTTCCTCCTAATGTAAATTAATATTTATTTGATACTGCAAAATTGCAGTTATCAGGCTTATTTTAAAACTGTTTTAAGTTTATTGATTCCGTTGTCCTTTATATAATAAGCGTCGCCTGTTTCAATAGGCTTTTTAAACTGCCTTGCAAGCTGCATAGGAATATCCGTTATTTTTATATTCTGAATATCGTCAAATACAAGATAATGCTTTGAATCCTTTATCATCTTTAACGTATCCGGAGAACTGAATGGAATCTGAGCATTTTCAGTATTTGAATAGATAACACAGAAATTCATAGCCTTGTATTTGGTTGTCATTTCTTTGAATTTCGCCAGGATTTCCTTATCCTTGCTTATCACATTATGTATGTCGTTATTTTGTATAATCATTAAGAGAAGCGGTTCCTTTTCAAAGTTCCGGTTTCCGCCGATCAGCATTTCATAACGTTTCTTAAGCCTCTCATTCCAGTCGGAGATTATCTCCTTTATCTCCTCAGTGTCCAGTATGTAGCGGCTGACTGTTTGATTTAAATTGCTGAATTTTCTTGACACGTCGTCAACAATTACTGTTTCTGAATTTTCATTAAGCTGTGACAGCACATAACGGATAAAGTTACCCTTTCCTGATTTTTCGCGTCCGCATACCGTCAAAGTTCCTATAGTAGTAAAATCCAATATCCTCGGAGATACGCTGCTGTAGTCAAGACCGCATATGACAGAATACGGCTTTAGTTTCATATCGAAATTCCGTCTTATAAATTTAACGTCAAGAAGCTTGGGTATAACAGGTATAAGCCTTGCACTCATTCCGCTGTATTTTTCGTTCTGCATTCTTATAAACTCGCGCATTTGATTGACGCGGTCAATTTCCTTTTCTCCCTTAAACGACAGATAGCTCTGACATTCATAAAATATTTTGTCTATTTCAATAATGCATCTGCCGGGAACAGCGGCTGGTCTTATACGGCATGCTCCGAATAAACTGCTGTATTCGCCTGAATCGTTACAGAAAAGACCGATTTTATTTGCAAAATTAGAAAGATATTTATACCCTATACCGTTAAGCTGCGCATTGGCTGCAATTACGCTGATACCGACTGATAATCCATCTCTGCATATATGCAGCAGATCGTCATTTTCATTCAGATACAATTCTTTTAACGCTGTAAGATTATCAATCATGAGTATTATCTGGGGCATGTCCGTGTATCCTGCTTCCTTGTATGAGCTAAACGAGCTGACTCCTACAGAAACAAGTCTCTCTTTTCTTTTTACAATTTCTTCATTAAGTAATTTAAAAAGATTTTTAAGCTTCTCGTCATCAGAAGCGCAAACCACTCCGCCGACATGATTTAATGCCTCAAAATTCTTAAGTATCATTGTTCCGAAATCCAATATGTAAATACTCAGTTCATTGGGAGCATATTTTTCTGTGAGATTTTTAATTATCCATTGAAGAAGATTTGTCTTGCCGTACTGTGAAGAGCCTATTATCATAGTATTCTGACTTCCCATATCAAAGGCGGCTGCTCCCTGATATTGATTATCGGGATCGTCATATAAGCCAAGATCACAGATTATATCCTGCGACTCTGTTCGAATACTTTCATCACAGGTTATCGTTTCAGGCAATGACGGCAGGCAAATATCCGGTAGCTTTTTGACACTTTCATGTTCGCAGTAATTATGAATATAGTTTACAACTGCATTGAGCTGGGTTTCTTCTGCTGAATCCGATTTTTGCTTTTTCTGTTCATATACCACCTTTTTCAATCCTGACAGAGATACCTCGCATATTTTAAATTCCTTTATATTGCTTTCATCTGATTTAGCCGGACAGCCGCTGTAAGCGGATTGAAAAAGTTCAAAGATTTCGTTGTTACCCACCTGTAAATACGCACGTCCGGGTTCCTTTATTTCAGCTGCAAGAGGAGACTTAAGAACCTCGTTGCTGTCGCTCTGTGACTGTACCTTCAGACACAGTTTGAATTTGGAATTACTCCAAATCTGATCGTTTACCTGACCGGCAGGCTTCTGAGTTGCCAGTATAAGATGCACTCCGAGACTCCGTCCGATACGGGCCGCACTTATAAGTTCTTTCATAAACTCAGGCTGTTCGGCTTTAAGCTCTGCAAATTCGTCAACAATTACTATCAGGTGGGGAAGGGGTATCGACACTTCTCCTGCCTTATATTTTCTTATATATTTGTCTATATGATTGACATCTGCTTCGGCAAAGAGCCTCTGCCTTTTTCTGAGCTCGGCTTTTATTGATTTAAGGGAACGTTCGATTTCACGTCCGTCTATATTTGTAATAGCTCCGATAAGATGTGGAAGACTTCTGAATTGATTTACCATTCCGCCGCCTTTGAAGTCAATAATCACAAAGCTTACCTCATATGGGTGAAATAACGTTGCCATAGATAATATATACGTTTGCAGTATTTCACTTTTTCCGGAGCCTGTCGTTCCAGCAACAAGACCGTGAGGACCATGAAATTTATCGTGCAGGTCTAAATAGACAATTTCATTTTTGGTTTTTACACCCAGCGGCGCAGCCATACTTTTGAATACCTGAGATTTACTCCATCTTTCGTTCAGATTCAGCTCGTCAGCCGCTGTAATATTCAGAAGCTGATATAAAGAGATATTTTTAGTTAACGTTCCCTCCAGACTTATTTCTTCGCAATAAACCGGAGCCAGCCGCATAACCGCATATTCAGCCGAATTTTCCGTTATTATTTCATAACTGAAATCCACTGATTTATTCCCGTCGTTGCTGTCAATTAATTTTCCTGTATAATCGCTGTCGTTTAGCATTATCATTAAATTGCAGTATTGCGGAATAAGTCTTTTTTTATTTTCAAAAAATATAAAGGTTACGCCTATTTCACCTGCTTTTTCAATATACTTTGATATCGGATGGCGTTTGATTCCTGCGTCATCGCAAACGAATATAACTATTCGCGGTTCGCGCCGCTTTGCTTCGGTACGGTTTGACATTTCCTTATACAAATATTCAAAAAGTATATTTTTGCTTTTTTCATCACATACTATATTTCTCATTCCAAGAAGGTCGTTGAACGCATGAGGAAGAAATCTTATCCAGTTAATTCTGTCTGAATTATTTTCATCTATGATAAAAAATATTTTTACGTCGTTATAATATTGTCGTACACACAGATCCATGACCATAATCTTCAGCATTTCATAAAGATTTTCATCGCTTCCGACCACGCCTACGCCGTTTGCTTCCGATAGTCTGCAAATCACAGGAACCCTGTCTATAAGCCTGTATTCCTCTGATATCTTTTCCGGAATTTCCGAAAGTTCGTCTTCGGCTTCAAGCTTCTCCTGTACCTTCAAGTCGATCTTTCTTTTAGCTTCAAGTATTCCTGTTCCCAGACGTATATCAAGAAAATCTTCATCTTCTTTGATTCTGTCAAATAGATCTCCGGAAAATTCGTAAAGCATATTCTCCATGCATTGAGAGGAATAATATATATTATCGAGTATACTGCGCTCTTCCTGCCTTGCAGCTTCAATTTCCTCACGTTTTGATTTTATATATTTCCTGTATTTTTTTTCGCGCTGCTCAATTTCTCTCTTATATTCCTTTCGGCTGCTTATGAAATTAAATACAGACGTTATTATACCAAGGGACATTGAGCATACGCTGAATAATACAAAGGTTCCTCCGCCTCCTATTACTCCTCTGAGAACAACGGTAAGTCCAAGCATTGCAAAAGCCGGAATAAGCGACATAAGAATATTGTTTTTAGGTTTTTGAGGGAGTGCCGACGGATCAAGTATACTTATTTTGTCTTCGGGGATTTTATGATTTATTCTTGTATTACGGTTGAATTTAGGATAGCTGTTTCCATTTGGCATATCCTTATATGTCAGACCGTTTACAAAAACTCTGTTTGAAGTATATAGCCTGCCGTACTTATAGTAAAAGCTGTTTCCGGTTACAGATATGAAATCAAAATCATATATCTCTGAATCATTTTTAATTTTTGAACCGTTGATATATACACCGTATTTTGTTCCGTTGTCCTTTATAAAGTATTTATTGTCATGTTTGCTGAGAGAGACATTGTCGATACCTATCAGTTCATCTGTCAATTGTATTTCGCAGTCGCTTGTACCTCCGATTTTTATTGTTGTTATATCTGCAATATCTATCATACGGTCATAGCTTTTACTTTCCGCTTCAAAATCAATCAGAAAACCGATTGTAAGTATTTCCTGATTGGAGCTTTGATATTTAATTATGATTTTATCGCCGTGGTTTAATTCCTTAATGGAAAGCTTCATTATACCGTCCGGAGAAATATATGTATTTTCACTGCAGTTTAAAAGCCATCTATCATTATCAAACTTGATTTCAGCATAAAAGTCTTCAAAAAACTGCCTTCTGTCAAAACGAACAGTACATTTTCCGATTGTTCCGATACGAACTGTTTCTGACGATCTGTCAATGGGTACTTCACGATAGATATTTCTGCAAGAAACTGCAGCCTTATATTTTTCAGTCATTAAAATTCCTCCGCTGTTTAAAATATATAACCGACGCATTGTGCAGTCCGAAATCGCTTATGTTTCTGGTTCCCCTGAGCAAAGAAACAGGATTTTCACTTCTTAAATAGCAGGACGATATATCATCCGTATTCATTCCAAGATTATATATGCTGTTTAATGCTCCTATCAATTCGTTTGCCGTTATATCAGCAGGAATTTCTATATCTTTTAATATTCTTCCGTCATCTATATTCAGAATAACTGTTATATTTTTATTTTCCATTCGATACTTCTCCTATATATACTTAAGCGCAAGCCTTTCTATTTCCGGCAGTAAAGACCATTGTTCATAGTCCATATTATCCGCATTTTCATAAAACGGTATATTTATATCAAAATGAAAATTGTTTTCTAAAGACAATCCATCAGTATGTTTACCGCATACAATTGTAAATTTTGAATTATCTAAACAATCAATATTTTCAAGAAGACTTTCAAGCTTATAAAATCCTGTTTTACTGTGTTCTGCAAGTATTATAACTCTGTCGGATATACTCATGATCTTTGATATATCTTTGCTGAAAGCCGAATCACAATCTAAAATTATGCAATCATATCTTTCGGTTTCCTTAAGCTTTTCAGCAAGATATATATATTCATTTCGACCTATATTCATTGCTGTAAGAGATTTCGGAAACGGCGGCAAAATTCCGAAAAGCTCGTCCTTTACAACTGATTGAGCAATACTTCCGATATACTCGCTTTTACTTAGAAGCGGCTTTTCAAATCCGTTCTGAATATACGACGGACATTTCATAAAACAGCCGAAGCTCTGAAGATCGTCTGTTCCAAGATACAAAGGGTTTTTATATTTTTTTGCCAGAGCTGCGCACAGTCCGAACGCAACAGTAGTTTTTCCGCTTCCTCCGGACGGGGAGTATATACTTATTATTTCAGTTACGCGTTTTCTTGCATTTGCTGCGCTTTCTGAACTGAGATTGCTGACTATTTCATTGTATATTTCTTTGGCGCTTATGTATTTATATATTTTTGAAATGTTTAGTTCAGAGGTTGCCGATGCTTCCTCATGCCGTTCTGTCAGAATAAAAATATTAGTTATTTCATGCCTTACAAATTCGGGGCTGTACATATCCTCACTGACTATCATTATATCAAAGCTCTGAGGCAGGCTGAACAGCTTATCTAAATAATGCTGTTCGGTTATAACGCTCAATTCGCACTGGTCTTCATAGCCGTCTATGAAACGTCTTTCAAGAGCTAATATATATTTTTCATCAGCATCAGCAATAAGTATTTTTATATTGGCCATATTTTCACCGTCTTTTTTGATTTGTTTTTTTAGGTATTAGTATACAGAGTTAGTCAGCGTCTGACTGTCGGTTTTTATTTTTCTTTTCTGCTTTAAATTCTCTGACTTTTTCACACCATTCGTCTATCAATTGGCGCAGTTCCTTTGTGTCTACCTCGCACCAGTTCCCATTCCGTCCTCGGCAAGCATATCATAGATCATTGTTTTTTGTAAAGTTATTTCCACTCCGCATACATTACCGGCTATTTCTCGCTTGGGCTCCTTTCCTTCTATTACCATGTCAAAGTTTTCTTTTATCCATTCTTCAAATTGTGTTACTTCAGAATCTAGAAATGTAGACAACATTTCGTATTTTTCATTTTCAAAGTCAATTGTCAAAAATTCTTCACCATTATATAATTTTACTATCCTCAATTTATATGAAATCATAATTAATTCCTATTCCATTGGGTATGCTGATATTATTTTATTTTTATTATTAATAAACATTTGAATCTTCATACCATCTTTTGTTTGACCTATATATTTATTCCCATTAAAATACGTTCGTTTTTCATACGCTTCATTTATTGCATTTACTACATCCTGCGGACTTATATCTTTGCCCGCTGTATATACCGTATTTATTTGGCATAGTCTCTTTTCCTTCTATTATTTTGCCGCCGCTTTTGCGTTTATTAATTTGTTTTATAATTAAGAATACGACTTTTTCAATTCTTTTGCTGCATCAGAAAAAATAATTTCATTGATTTTCACTATGCATATTTCGTCATGAACATTTGATGTAATTAAAATATCACTATTTATTCTTTTTCTTATATATTTACAAAAGTTAATAATTGTCACAAATTCTTTTGTTGATATATTATCTTTTTTTATATCAAAAAGTAGCGATTGTGAATATTTAAATTCATCTTTGAAAAATAGCGAATTGTACACCGCGTTTTCATTTTCAGTAAAATATATTATTATTTTATTGTCATTATAAAAATCCGAAAAAATAGTGACATTGCCTAAACTTTGTTTATTCAAATTTCCTATAACTAAAAAAAAGTCCTTTATATACAATTCAATATCTTTTACATTAATAAATTTTTTTTGTATTTTTGCACTTACGTCTATTGACATATAAACTCCTATTTTCCTATGGATATAGTAACAATTAATGGATTCTTTTATGTTGGATAAAACACTATCTATTTTTTCCACGTATTTTTCATAGTCCTCGTTAATGAACATATTATTATGTGAAATACGTTTTTGACCTACCCAATCATTTGCATTTTCATCGGCAACTGTAATTTTCCTGCCTATATCAGCTATATTCTCCTGCAGAGGCTTAATGGTTTTAGCTGCAAGTTCAAGAAGATATATTTTATCATTATAGCTTTTTATGAGATCCAGACTTTCCTGACGTTTATATTCGCAATCGTTTTTCTCCCACTCTTAATTTTGTCTTTCTTCATCTGTAAGCATGTTAATCCCTTTCTGTAATTTCAGCTATAACCGCCGTAATATTATCAGTTTCTCCATTCTTAACAGCGCTTTTCAGAAGATCTGAACAAATCTCGGACAAAGACCTTTTTCTTTTAAGTATTTTAATAATAGTTTTATACGGCTGACTTTTATAGACTCCGTCACTGCACAGAAGATAAATTTCATTTAACCTAACCTCAAATTCCAAATGAAAAACTTTAAAATTTTCTTTCGCGCCTATACATTCTGTAAGATAGTTTTTAATTACTGTTCCATTTTCAGTTTGCTTTTCAACAGTTCTGGAATGATCCTCCGTAAGCTGTTCAAGCCGATACCCAAACGGCTTTCTCACTAACCGGTATATTCTGCTGTCACCGGTGTGAAATATATAACCCGTGGAATTATAGATAAGCAATATACTGAGAGTTGCGCCGCACTTTCCGCCCTGTCCTTTACCGTAACGTATTAAAGCCTGATTTGCATTATGTATTACCTTTTCTAAAGATTCTAAGATAAGCTGAGACTGATAACAATACTTTTTAAAATTCTGGTTCCACCATTTTTCAAGCTCAGTCATTATATACGAGCTTGCAATGTCTCCGTTTTTCAGTCCTCCTACTCCATCTGAAACAGCAAATAAGCCGCATATTGTCCCATTTTCGGAATGTTGTATTCTATAAATATATGCGTCCTCATTTTTACTTTTTACGCTGCCTTTATCCGAGCAGCCGTAACCATTCAGTCTGATCATAGGCTTACACCGATTTTATTGCAAACTCACAGTTTGCAAGCTTTATTTTATCACCTGGATTGATACGTCGTTCTTCATTCTGCTCAAGACGGATTCCGTTTACAAAAGTACCGTTTAAGCTTTTTAAATCCTTTATATAATTTATACCGTTCCTGCAATATATAAGGCAGTGCTTATTGCTAACCGCTTTGCTGAATTCTATAGTAAAATCTGTATAATCAGGATTTTTTCCGATAACGTATTCTTCTTTATTAACGACCTTTTCTATCCTTTGCGGAGCATTCACGCTTGATATTACTACAGATGGAATAAATATACTGTCCAATAATTCCGTTCCGCCCGATTCTTCAATTTCTATGATGTTTTTTTCTGCTTTGATTTTCTCACGAGATTTTTCTTTAAAAAACTTGGAAAATATACCTTTTTTATTTTTCGGAGGCGTAGTGTCTTTTTTCTCCGGACATTCTTCTGGATAATCCTTTTTTTCAGCTTTTTCAGGCCGTGAATCTTCAAGATCAGGTCTTATTTCATAAATATATACACAGCCCTCCGGCTGAAGCAATTCCTGCAGCAAACAGCTTGTTCTCAATAATTCTTTCAAGCATGCTTTTTTCAGTGATCACAAAAGGATATTCTATAATTCCCGTAGTATTGCCCACCTGATCCTTAGCCTGTGCGCAAAGCGTATAGCTGCCGCTTTCACTTAATTCAAAATTATAAATTCCTTTCTCAATTTCATGATCCTGCAAAAGATCTGCAATTACATTGCCGTTTAAATCCGTTATATAAAGGCTTGTAAATTCATCCGGTTGGCTTATACCTTCAATATGCAGGGCTTCAAGACTGATTTTAAGATTTGCTTCAATATTAAAATCGGCTTTTTCACCCTGATTAAGGAGCTTTCCGGTTTTGGTTTCGGTCACAACAGGCTTCGGAGCCGTTCCGTCTATATAGAAGTCATATGTAACCGCTTTGGAAATATTCCCCGCCATATCAGCCGCCATTAAATAGACCGTGTTTTTTCCGTCCTTTCTTACCGGAACATTTATATCCCAGTCAACGGTACCGTCGGCGTTCGTAACTGTGCATATTACCTCTCTGAGATTTTTCTCATCTATTTCAAAATGTTCCTTGATACTGAATGACGACCGGTAAATTTCCGGCGTATCCGGGTTTATTTTAAGAGTTCTTATTTCAGGATCAATTTTATCAATTGTCATTTTAACTTCAATTTCAGGAAAAGCTTCATTATCCGCCATATCCCTGACAGACGAGGTTATCCGGTAATTGTTATCTGTATCTAAGGTAATTTCCTTAGTAAACACTGTGCCGGTAAGGGAATTCCTTTCATTGTCCGTTATCTGCTCTTCGCCGTTGACCTTTACTGAAATATCATTGAAGGAAAGATGTGTATCCGAAAAGGTAAATTTATAGGTTACCGAATTATTAGTAAACGATACATTATCATACTCTGCGGTCATAACAGGCTGAGTTCTGTCATAAACCACACTAGATCCGTCGCTGACGGAGCTGACGCGCAATTCGTTTCCCGCATTATCTTCAAGCGTGTATGAAAATGACGCGTTTCCCTCCGTCATGGAATTTTCATTTTCATCTATATCATAATAAACCGAAAATCTGTCGGAACTTCTGCCGAGCACCTGAGCGTTTTTTCCCATTATTACTGCTGACCGAGGAGTTACCGGATGATTCGCAGTACCGGAAACCGTAATCCGTCCGCCGTTATTTACATAGCTCTCGTTTCTGTTTCCGGAACGGACAGACGCTGAAGCTGATATGGGAGAATAATAGGTAATTTGATTTATTTCTTCAAAAGATTCGCTTATAACGGTTACAGGGTCATTATTAGCAAAATCAGCGGCAGTAAATCTGAATTGAATTATAGACTGATCGGGTATATCTCCGTTTTTAATCGTATATTTAAGTTCATACCTGCGGTTTATGCCATCGGTCTGATAAGATGAAATTTCAGGAGTCTGGCCTGCGACAGACGCGGACAAAAGCTCAATTTCATGATTTGATATAAATGAAACTGTAATCTCGTCTTCATCTTTAACATACTTATTGCTGTCTTTTGCATTGCTGCTTATTATTTTTACGTCGCTGACTGCAATAGGCGCGTAATATTGAACCTTATTGGACGTCAGATTTTTTTCGGTTTGCTTTACTGCGTTGTTACCTGCTTTATCGTTTACAGTAAAAGACAATGATATATAATCCATATCCTCTGCAATTCCGCTTTCGGCAGTAATATTCGCCGTCCATTTTATGTTATCTTCACTGTGAAATTCCGCGTCCTTTCCAGCTATTGTTGTATCCGTAAGATATACCGGATGATTTGTGCTGAAGCTTACGGTTATTGTGTCGCCGTTTTTAGCGCCCTTAAAATCTGCCTTTTCATTATCTGAAAGCATTTTAAGACCGTTTATCTGAATAGGAGCGAGATACCTTATATCAGCGGCGTTATCCTGAGTTACGACAAACTCCTTATTTCCGGCGGAATCCGTCAGTTTAAACGAAAACGCTATGTCAGTATTATCCTCAACGTCGCCCTGTTCAATTTTGTATGAAGCCTTCCAATGCATTTTATCCTTACTGCTGAATTTAACATTTTGTCCGGCGATCATTTCTTCCGATACGTTTACGGGATGAGTTGTTTTAAAGCTTATCGTTATGCGGTTTCCGTTTCTTGCGTAATTTTTGTTTACAGTATTTCCGCTGTCAAAGCTCAGCTTGAAAAATCCGTCGCTGATAGGAGCGTAATAGAGTATTTTCCCCAAGGATTTTGAAATATCGGGCATAAGTCTGTTGCCGGCGTCGTCGGTAAGGCAGATTTCAGAATAAAAATATTTGTTGTCATTTTCAGGAGAATTTCTGACGGTATATTTTCCCTTATAGACATACCTGTTATCATTGTTTTTCTTTTCAGTCCATTCAAATCTCGCGCCTGTCTTGTCAAAGCCTATAAAGTCCTCTATATTCACCTTATGCCCGCTGACAAAACCGATCTCGATTATATCGCCGTCCTTTGCCAGCATATCATTATCTGAAGCTCGGTAATAGAAATCCATAGAATCAAATTCAAGAGGGGCATAATATCTTATGCCTGACGCCGTATCTAAGCTGCTTTCATTGTAATTTCCGGCATTATCATATATTTCCGCACATTTTAATTCCAAAGATTTATCGTCCTCTAACCATTCTAGCTTTCTATTGTCAATTTTAATTATAGTCGTATAAACCGCATTATTATTGTCTTCAGGCTCAAGCATTATTGGCGCTTTTTTATTTTCATCCATATAAGCGGTTATTTTATCGGATCTGCAGCCTGAGCCTTCCTCCGATATATTAACGCTTATCATTAACGAATCGCCGTTTTTTATAAAATTGCTGTCCTTATTTCCGCCGTTTTCATCAATTACTTTATAATTAACAGAACTTATAACCGGTTTCTTTTTGTCTATTTTTACAGTTATTGAATCTTCATAGCTGTTGCCGGCATTATCCAATATCTGGTAATTGATCGAACCTGAAAACACTTCGTTTTCATTACAGCGTACTTTAAACTCGGCCTTATTTCCGTTGAAATAAATATCTTCACTTTCATAGCCGGATATAATTTTAACGCATTTTAATCCCGAAGCCTTGTGTGACGCTTCTATAACTACGTTAACATCTTTGTTGGTCCAATCGCTTTCAAAGTCGACTGATTCAACTCTGATGCTTTCAAAATCCATGTTTATCTTAACGCTTTCTGTTTTGCTTGCGTTAAAGCTATCTGTCACCGTTATATCTATCTCTGTTTTTAAGGAAACAATTTCGTCAGCGTTTATATCCTCATTTAATTCTACGGTGACCGAAAATTTGTTTTCATTGTTGTCAGCGTGATTTAATTCTGTAACAAGCCTTTCATCACTGCTGATTTTTATTTGTTTTACTTCTATTTCCGATTCGTCTGTAACATAAAATTCAAATGAGAAAGATTTTTCGTTTCTCCAGCCTTCTATTTTATCAATATTTTCAAACTGTATTTCAGGTGCTTTATTTATAATAGAAACTTCAGCGACAGAATCACTTGTTCTTCCTGACTCGTCTTTTGCAAGAACGGTGTAATTTCCGTTTTTATCCACAATAAAACTGCTCTCATTCTGCCAGCTTGTTCCGTTATCAATACTGAACATAAAGCTTCCGGGCATAGTGCAGTCGTCCTCTGCGCTTACCTTAATTACAGCCTTTTCATAAACACCGTCATAACAAATACCGTCTCCGTCAACGCTGACTGTCAGTTTCGGAGCGCTCATATCTAAACTATAGTTAAATACCTCGCTTACATTTAAGCGCTGTCCATTGCATATATTTTTATTAACCCACCGCCGTAAAACGTATAACAATTATCTTTTATCCATTCTCCGCCGTTAAAGCTGAACTTTGAAATTCCGGCGCCGCCCTCGTCCTCAGCGCTAACGCTGAGCGTTACGCTTTTATCATCATTTACTGTTTCCTGGACGCTTAGAATCTGCGGTGCGATATTGTCGAATATTATTGTGACTCTTTTAAATACATATTCCTTTTCGTTAAAAACGACAGTAAATTCATCTTCCTGAGGAATATAGTCTGTGAAGGCTGATTCGTCTATATCCGAATCAATGCTGCTGAACGCTATGTAAAAATCCTTGCTTTCTTCATTTTCATTCCATTTGCCTGTATTTATTTTTAACTCTGTGCTGTTTTCATTCACGTTTATTTTTTCACTCAGCTTGAGAGTGCCGTTTAAATCCGCACAGGCCGTGATTGCCAGCATATTTTCATTGACGTTTTTCAGCGGTATTGCCGCTTCCGTACTGTTGGTATAAAAAGTCATACCCTTTTGAGCGTCTATTTCAACGTATGCGCTTGCAGTAAGAGCTCTGAAAATACCGGTAAGTATTAATGCAGAAAATACCGATATTACTGATAATATTAAATATTTCTTCTTTATACCCGACATGTGTTGTTCTCTCCGTTATTTATCTAAATATTCTGACAGAATTTCCGTATTTTCCACAGCGAAGTTCATTTCGTCAAGAAATTCTGTCGGCTCATAATTTTCTGCTCCGACCTGTTCCAAAAGTTCTGTTTTTTCAGCTTTTTCACGGTGTGTTTTCTGCTGCTTTTTATTCGCTGACCATATATCCACGCCTTTTTTTCTCATATTAATAAAATACAGAACAGCGGACGGCACCTTATTTTTAATAAACAAAAATACAGACAGTAGGAAAAAAAACAAAAATCCAGCTGCTCCTGAGTACATCATTATTTCATACATATTATCTCTCCTCTACAATTCCGGCGTTGATATAAGCTTGTTTAAGTGATCCAAACTGAGAAAGCTCTGCTCCGGAGAGTTCCTTGTTATCTTCTCTCATCTGATCCGCTTTATTATAGCTATCGAGAGCTTTTGAAAAATCTCTGTTGTTATCAGCTTCGGAAAGCTCGCTTTCCAGATACGACATAGCCAGATACACCTGCCCCGAAAAACTATCCGGGTAGACATCAAGAAGCGCTTCAAATTCTCCGACAGACCGGTCCAAATACGACTTATCATTATTGACGATGTATATATTCCGATATGCGTTTGCCTTTTTCATCCACAGTGTTTCCGATAATTTGTCGTTGAGCCCGTCTAAATACCCGAACCATTCAAGGCTGTGCTCATACTTTTCGGTCTGTAAATTCTGATCTGTTATAGTTATCGCACTATTATACAACGCTGAAGCCGTGAGCTCATACAAAGGAATAATACTGCTGAACGTAACCTCGTCTGATTCCACGCTGCTGTTAATAACTGCTTTTGACTTTAATCCTAATTCAAATATTTTTTCATATGGATTTTTAAAGTAAGCGGGATATTCGTTGTATAAAGTCATAATCAAATAATAATTTTCAAGCTTATCATCAGCTGTTATAACTGTATTATCTGTATAAACTTCAAGTTCGGTCAAGGCTTTTTCCATTAAAGTAAAGTCCTGCGTTGCAAGATTATTAGAGCAGTTGGAAGCTATAACTTCAAAATATTTAAGATCGTCTGAATCAAAATTATTTTTCTTAAGCAATTCTATATATTTCAGTGCATATCCTGCATACAACGAATCATTTACCTCAACACATTTCTTCATAACCTGATATGCTATTTCAGTATTCTGATACATTTCACTTTTACTGTTTTCAAGATATGAATTTCTCATTATATCTACTGCATTTTTTGTAAGGGTTATATAGTTACCGTTGTTTTCACGCGGAAGCATGCTGTTAAAATACAGAAGATATGTTTCAGTAAGCTCAGGTTTAAATTCTATAGATTTAAAATAATTCTGCGCCGCCTTTTCATAATCTTCTTTTTTCAGAGCAGCCGCTGCTTGCTGATAATAATGCTGATAACTGTCAGCTTTCTGAGCCTGAACTCCCGAATATCCAGTTAACGCCGGGATCAGGCACAGAAGACAGGCAGCTGAGCTTACATAAAAGCCAAGAAGCTTATTCCTCATTTTTCTGCGGTAACTGCTTGTCAGTTCATTTATATCGTTTAAATCCTTAAGAACATCTGAAAAGCTGCCGTATCTTTCATCAGGGTTATCCTTAACGCATTTCGCAATTATATAGTCTATACCCTCTGAAAGATTAGGACAGCTTTCACGCACTGATTTTACTCCGTGAGGCGGCTTAGACGGCGTTACGCCTGTCAGTATGTATGACAAAGACGCTCCGAAGCTGTAAATATCGGTGCGTTCGTCCAAAATATTGCTTGCGCCCTTATACTGTTCCGGAGCTGCGTATCCTTTAGTGCCCACTGCTTCTCCGGTCTGAACTTTTCCGTGAACACATTCTATAGCTATACCAAAATCTATAAGCTTAATTCTTCCCGCCTTAGTTAACATAATGTTATCAGGTTTTAAATCTCTGTATATTATCGGATTTGCTTTTACCGTATGCAGATACAGCATAACCTCGCACAGCATTTTAGCCCATTCAACAACATCCTTTTCCGGTTGAACTCCTTCTGCAAGTACCTTTTTACCGAGTGAAACACCGTCTACAAAATCCATTATTACATAAAATTCTCCGGCTAATTCAATCCGGTCTACAATTCTCGGTATATCGGCATGATTCAAACTCGAAAGAAGTTCAACTTCTTTTTTAAACGCCTGCATATCCTTTCCACCGTCATTTGCTACTTTTTTTACTGCCCAATAAGAACCCAGCATTTTATCTTTCGCAAGATAAACTGTACTCATTCCGCCTTTGCCTAATTCTGTAATTAACTCATATCTTTCTTTTAAAATCAAGCCGGTATAATTCAAAAAAACACGTCCTCGTAACTATAATTATTACTTTTTTAGTAAATAATATATTCAAATCATTCTTTTGCATATTATCATGAATTAAATAACTATATTATTTTACATAATATCATAAATTCTTTTATATTTCAACAGCTTTTTTGTCACTTTTTAAAATTTTAATTTTCTACAATTTGCATAAAAATAGCAATAAAATTTTAGCAGATTTAGCCAAAATATTGCTTCTGTTCCTTAATCCCCAGCGCCTGTTTCTTTTCAATTATCATACGCCTAAGCTTTTTGTCTGCGGACGTCCTGACCGATCTGTATCTTCTTATGTAATCATCTTCAATACATCTGCTGAGATTTATGAACAAGTTTAAAACCGTATTTGCCAGCATTGTGTTTTCAAAGCTTCTGTTTTCATTCAGAAAAGTCTGAGCATAAACGTTTCCGTCGTCCGCCGACCTGTTAAGCCATTCCATTGCCTTTTCCTTATCTTTCTCAATATCCTCCGTACCGAATAGATAAAGCCTTCCCAGCAGAAACGAAGCCCAATTATTTTCTTCAGCAGATAGTTCAAGTAGTTTTATTGCCTTTTGTGTATCATGATATTTGTTATCTTCCAAAAGTATTTTAGCTAACGAATATGAAGCATACGCCTTAATTTCATCATAATTTACCGCCTTTTCAAGCCATTCAACAACTTTGTCAAGATCATATATTTCTTCTTCGAGGTATAGCCTGCCGAGATAATAGCAAGCGTGTCCGCTGTCCTTATCTGCCATGAGTAGATATTTCTCAGCCTTGCTCAGATCCCTGTTCACAAATTCCCCCTTGAAATATATTCTGCCGAGCATAAAGCAGGAGAGGGGATCGCTGAAATCCGCGCATTCGGTCAGCATTTCAATACCCTTGTCAATATCCTGTTCAATATGTCCTCCGCTGATATATTCAAGCGCAAGAAAACGCTTGGCATTCAGATTTCCGAGCCTTACCGCTTTTTCAAGACAATCCATAGCCTTTGGTATATCCTGAGTAATATTCTCTCCAAACAGCAGAGCCTTGCCGTATTCATATAACCCGTTTTTGTTGTTCAGCTCTGCGGAACGTTTAAAATAATCTATAGCCTTATCCATGTCAGCCTCTGTTCCAAAACCGTTTTTGTACATCACTCCTATTTTGTAAAACAGGTTATCGTCCGCCTGACCGTTAGCTTCAAGCTTTAAAAATCCCGAAAGAGCCTGATTGTAATATCCCTGTGATTTTTTCTTATCCTTTTCCGCCAATTCACCATTTTCATACATATTACCTACGGCGTAAGCAGCATAGGGCTGTCCCTGTTTCGCCGATCTCATATACCATCCCAAAGCTTCCTTAAAATTCTTTTTCGCGCCGTTGCCGTAGTAATACAAATTGGCAAGACTGTATTGCGCAAACTTGTTTCCCTCCTGAGCCGATTTCAAAAACCAAACAAAAGCTTTTTCATAATCCTGTTCCGTTCCCAGCCCATAACAATACATTTTGCCGATTCTGTATTGCAGGTAAGGTTTTAATTTATCTGATATCGGTTCTATTTCAATAAAACCCTGTAACGCTTCCTCATAGTACTGATATGACTTTTCATCGTCCTTTTCACCAAGCTTATCTGTGGAATACAGCTTTCCTAAATCGTGAATTGCCAGTATATTTCCTGAATTTGATTCTGACAGCAAAAGCTGTTCAGCCTTTTGAAAATCTTCAGGCTTTGCGTTTTTATCATAGATCAGTCTGCAGGCTTCCTTGTATGCATTACTCCATTTAATGTGGTATTTGCTTTTAGGAGTATTGACAGTATCAGCTGTCACTTCATTTTCAACGTTCCGATTTAAATCTCCGTCAGCCATATCAAACTCATCGTACTGAGGAGGAATATCTGTTATGTCATTATCATCAGTTTTTTCTGTCAGTTCCGGTTCTTCAATCTCAATATCAATAACAGGACTATTCATATCCAGCACAGTCTGAACGATCATGTTTTTGACGGATTTAAATTCCTTATTATCAACTAATGTCGGAAACTGAAGCTTTGCAGACGAATACACGTCGTGCTTCTGCTGTTCCATTTCACACCACAGCTTATACATTTTCTGAATAGAATCATTTTCCGCAAGCCTTGCAAAAATTGCGTTGACCGTCTGCTTAATCTCCGGCTTTAAATATCCGTATACTTTTTTGCCTTTAACATTGTTAAGCTGTTTGGAAAGCTTGGATACTAAAGATAAAAGCTCCGTATCCTCAAAGGCGTTTCCTACAATATCATTTACAAGCTTACGCATAAACTCTGATGACTCTTTTTTCAGAAGATTTCGCAGGTCGGTCTGCTGCTGATATAAATGGTGCAGCTCGTCCTGATAGATATCGTTTGCAAAGCCGCTTCGTATTTTTTCTATTCCGCGGTTGGTGAGGAATCCCTCGCGCTCGTTGGCGGAGTACACGATTATATGCGCGTGAGGATTGGTTTTCTTATCATGAAACGCGGCGTACCATCTGAGATTTTTCATTTCGATTTTCTGACTCTTAGCAATATTAGCGATCTGCCGCTTGACTAAGTCCCGCCACGCTTTTAAATTGTCATAACCCATCGCCTGTGCGCTGTCCCTGCGCAGGGAAACGACATGAGTCCAGACGTTTCCTCCGTGAGCCGCTATCTCTTTTGCGGTCTTTTCAAGCTCGACAGGCTCGTCCGACTGCGAAAACAAACCGTGCTTACCGAATTTAACAGCGCCCGGACGGTTAGCAAGATAGCTTACATAGTTTTTACGGCTTGTAAGGCGGTCCATGTTCCGGTCAAGTATTTCCGATATGAGAGCGGAAGCGTTTTTGACGGTGGGATTCTTTTGGTAGTCCTCGTATTCAAATAATTCTTTACCTTCGGGGAAACATTTTAGCAGAGAAAAAATCAGCTCCTGCTGTTTTTTAGCGGCAGGAGCGTGTTCGTTTGTATTCGGTATCGGCGCTGAACCCTCGCGGGTCGCGATGTATTTTACATAGCGGTAAAGCTGTTTTCTGTTTCCGCTGCCGCTTTTTAAATAACGGCTTGTTACGATTATTTTCGCCAGTTATATCATCTCCTATGATTTGCTGATCTCTATACTGAAATTTCCGTCGTTGTCTATTTTAAGCTTCAGCGTCTTTATATACTTCTTATAGAATACGTCCATTTCCTGATCGCCTGCCGTAATACGGGCTTCATCATAAATATGTTTTACAAGCTCTCTGCCGTTAAGATATATAATGTCGGGCAGATACTTTTCAAGGATGTCGAACAGCACCGCTTTTTTAAGTTCTTCAATATTTCCGGAGCAGAAATCGTCTATGGAGCAGTAGTATATGCCGTGCTCGGTAAGAGCTTTCTTGATTGCTTCTCCGCATTTCGAATACTCATACATTACAAGGAATCTCGCTTCAGTCAAAGAGGAAATCAGACCCCAGTAATCAGAATCGCTTGACACTAAAATAAATGACGTAATATCGTTCTTATAAAAATCAGTACAAACTCCGGCGGTCATTTTAATATCCACCAGAGACTTTCTGCCCGTTACTCTGTCTGCTTCTACATGCTCAACGGGTATCCGGGTAAACTTTTCTAACCAGTCCCAGCCCTCGGTAGTATGGCTGTCGTCGTAAAGAACTATTTTTTCAACCTTTGACAGCTCGTCCTGATTTAGATTTTTAAGTACGCTGTACAGCTTGTACACGTCTGAATTTTCACAGTCCACAACGATAGCCGCTTTAGAGCTGCAGCTTATAAAGTCGTATATGTTGTTTTTTGTTTCCTCATGAGCGTCCCTGAACTTTGTATTATCGGTAAATACGTCTCCGTGCTGTCTGTAAATAATATTTAAAAACTTTCCGTCGGTATAGAGTAAGCTTCCGCAACTCTCAGGAGTCCAATTGATATACATACTGAAGGGATAGTAAGATATATTTCCCATGTATTTTTCAAACTCTCTCACCATTACTCCGGGTCTTTCAGGATTTTGTATAATAAAAAGCTCCTTTATATAGTTCCAGTTCAGCCAATCCGGAAACAACGACGAGCATCTGTCTATGCAGTTATTAATAAGGACTGAGATATCTGTCAGATATTTCTCCGCACGGATATTTGCCTGAATGATATGAAAGCCCCACTGCTCAAGCTTATGAATATTATCCTGATCAAACCATTCAAGCTTATCCAGATTTTTAAGGTTGTATCTTATTTCCGTATCTGTTTTACTGAACTTTTTAAAAAGCGATGACCGCAGCTTGCATAAATATCTGACCGCCGTTGCATTCTGATCTTCGTACAGCTTCTGCAGAAGCTCATGACACTGTTCGTCAAAGCAGTTTTCTAAAATCGGCTTGCTTACGCCTATTAAGTACGCCGTTGCTGCGGTTACATCTTTCTTATCGGTTGTCATCAGTATTCTCCGTTCCATTTCATATTAATAATAATTATATCATATGAACTCGAACTAAATATAACATTTTGTTAATTTTTAGAAAACAGTAATATGCTTATCAGCTGTTCTGATATTCAGCCGCGTCCTCGTAATCAATGATACCGTTTATTTTCCTCACCTCGTTTACGCACATAGCGTGAAGACTGTTAAGCGTATCATCGT
>ERZ791607.945-NODE-945-length-24092-cov-2.767525_pt1 | contig 24092 bp, 19 predicted proteins | sample MGYA00509964_ERZ791607 | MGnify/ENA primary metagenome ERZ791607 (study PRJEB30046, sample SAMN00791907) | human gut metagenome | study: EMG produced TPA metagenomics assembly of the A metagenome-wide association study of gut microbiota in type 2...
AATTTTACAGAGTTTTATTTTACACCGACAAGTATTGGCGATTACAATTATCGCTGGGCACAGATAATAGCAAATATGTTAATTCCACAACGTGCGACATTGTTTGGATGGGCAGTATTATTTCCGCTTCTTGCGTTTTTATATTATGCAAAAGAAAATCGAAGCATTAAGAGTTTTCTTATAGCCGGGATAATGGCAGCAGGTTTACCTATGATACACACTCATTCATTTCTCGCACTGGGTATAATATGTGTTGTATGGCTGTTTTGGGATATGTATAAAGAAAAAGAAAGTTATTTGTTATTAAAACTCGCTGGAATAATCTGGGTAGTATTTTTCTTTTTGTTGAGAATGTATAATGACAAGACGGGATTGATAGAAAAAAATGGCTTTATTATAATGATTGCAGGCTTAGGCATTATAGCAGTTCTTTTTGTTAAAGAAATTGTATTATGTTTTAAAAATTCGACTATTAAAAGTTATATACAAACATGGGGAGTATTTCTTATTCCAGTAATATTATTTGCATTTCCACAGTTATTATTTTGGACATTTGGTCAGGCATCAGGTGATGGATTTTTGAGAAGCCACTTTAACTGGTCTAATGCAAATGATAATTATTTTATATTTTATCTGAAAAATATAGGAATTACTTTTTTGATTTTTTTCCCAGCTTGGGTATCGGCAAAGAAAAAAGAAGTTCAGACTGCATCGCCAATGTTACTGATATTTTTTATTGCTGAGCTAGTAGTATTTCAGCCAAATGAATATGACAATAATAAATTATTGTTTGTAGCATTTGTATTTATGTGTGGAATTGTCTCAGATTTTGTGATAAAATTATTTGAGAAAAATTGGAATATAATACTTAAAGGTGCATTAGCGGTAAGTTTGCTGTTTGTAGGAGTATTTTCTTCTAGTATGACTATTGCGAGAGAATGTGTGTCTGACTATGAATTGTATTCAAAAGCACAGGTAGATGCGGCTGAATATATAGAAAAAAATACTGCTGAAAAAGCGGTATTTCTTACGGGAGATAATCATAATAATGCAGTTGCGGCATTGACGGGAAGAAGTATTGTATGCGGGGCAGATACATTTTTATATTATCACGGAATTAACACGGCGGAGCGTAAAAATGAGGTTGCCAATATGTACGCAGACCCGGTTGGAAATAAGGAATTGTATAAAAAATATAATGTATCATATATTTTTGTAAGTGATGTGGAAACTGGCGAATTCCAGATTAATTTTGAGGGATTAGGACAGATTGCGGAAAAGGTATATGATGCTCAGAATGTTGTGATATATAAATGTAATGAGTTATAAAATGAGGGATAACAGTTAATAAGAATGGATGAAAATTTAAAAAAAAATGTTGTAATCATCGGAGGAGGTCCGGCTGGTCTTACAGCAGGATATGAACTATTAAAGGATAATGATGATATTAAAGTTACGATACTTGAGGAGAGTAAGTCGCTCGGCGGTATATCACAGACAGTAAGATACCACGGCAACAGGATGGATATTGGCGGACACCGCTTCTTTTCAAAAGATGATACGATTATGAAGTGGTGGTCTGATATGCTCCCGGTACAGGGTAAACCGTCCTATGATGATAAGGTGCTCGGCAGAGAAAAAGAGTTTGCAAAAGGCGGTCCTGACCCTGAAAAGGAAGATGAGGTAATGCTTGTCAGGGAGAGGGTTTCAAGGATATATTATAATCGCCATTTCTTTGATTATCCTATATCAATGAAGCCTGAAACTATAAAAAATATGGGACTTTTTACTACATTTAAGGCAGGAATGAGTTATCTTGGCTCATGCATAAAGAAAAGACCTGAGACAAATCTTGAAAACTTTTATATAAACCGTTTTGGAAAAGTATTATACAGTATGTTCTTTGAGGGCTATACGGAAAAACTCTGGGGCAGGCATCCAAGAGAAATATCGGCGGACTGGGGAGCTCAGCGTGTCAAAGGTCTTTCTATCCGTGCGATAATTAAAGATATTTTTTCTAAGATATTCGGTAAAAAAGACAACTCAAATGCAGAGACCTCACTTATTGAACAGTTCTGGTATCCGAAGTACGGACCGGGTCAGCTTTGGGAACTTACGGGAGAAAAGATAAAAGAAAAAGACGGAAGTATCTTATTTGAACATAGTGTAAAAAAGATAAATAAGAAAGACGGTAAGATAGTTTCGGTCATATGTGCTACACCGGATGGTGAAAAAGAAATATCAGGTGATGTATTTATTTCTTCAATGCCTGTAAAAAATCTTGTTGAGGGAATGAACGATGTGCCTGACGATATTAGGGATGTGGCGGCAGGACTTCCATACAGGGATTTTGTTACGGTTGGACTTCTTGTAAAAAAACTTGAACTTGTAAATAAGACGGACAAGAAAACATTATCAGATATAGTACCGGACTGCTGGATATATGTTCAGGATAAAGGATACAAACTCGGAAGAATACAGATATTTAACAACTGGTCACCGTATATGGTTGAAAAACCTGAGGACACGGTTTGGATAGGACTTGAATATTTTTGTGCTGAGGGTGATGAATTTTGGAATATGACTGATGAAGAATGTATCGCATTTGCAAAAGACGAGCTTGTGAGAATGGAAGTGATAAAATCGGATGCAGTCCTTGATGCACACAGGGAGAGAGTAAAGAAAGCATACCCGGCATATTTTGATACATACAGCGATTTTGATAAGCTGGTTACATATTTAGACGGTTATGACAATCTTTTCTGTGTGGGAAGAAACGGTCAGCACAGATACAACAATATGGACCACTCAATGCTTACGGCAATAAATACTGCAAAAGCAATAAAAGATAATGTAACTGACAAATCAAACATCTGGAATGTAAATACGGAGAAAGAATATCATGAGTCAAAATAAACAAATGACTGAAAATATAATAAACACGATTGCAAAACATCCGTACCTGTCAATGTTTTTGGTATGTCTTATGGCAAATTTGCTTTGTTTTGGTTCGGAGGGAAATATTCCTCAGAATGCTCTTGGCATTGAAATAATGATAGTGCTTATTGTTTCGCTGTTGTTTTATCATTGTATGTTAAAAAATTACGGAGATAAGATAAATTTCATATTTGGTGAGGAAAATAAGATTTCGTATAGTGCATTATTTACGATTGTACTTGAATATACAGTTCTTTTACTTTTTGGGGCTTACAGATTCACCAATTCGCAGTATAAGGGTGTATGGATTTTTGTTGTAGGGACGATATTACTGGGAATGTTGTGTGTCTCACTGTATAGTGATAAATTAAAGATGCAGGTTATATCGTTAGCTATAATGGGAGAGAGTTTTCTTGTGAAATTTTATTATATTTTTTATACATCGGTTTATACAAGGCAGAATGATGTAGGAGAATTTGGTGGCAATGACGGTCATTCTGCTTACATTGAATATATATTGTTCAATCATAAACTGCCTGATTTCGATCCAAGAGAGGTATGGACATTTTGTCATCCGCCACTCCATCATTTTCTGTCTGCCGTGTGGATAGGCATAAACCAGTATGTGCTAGGAGTAGACAAGGATGCGTCAAGAGAATCATTGCAGACACTTACATTGTTTTATTCGATGGTGGTTATTATAGCAGCATATAAAATCTTGCGGTATTTCAAGCTGAAAGGAATGTCACTTTATATACCGCTTATGATAGTGGCATTCCATCCGTCATTTACATATCTTGCAGGAAGTGTTAATAATGATATACTTTCAATCGCACTTATGATGTGTGCCATAGTATGTACGATGAGATGGTATGAAGAACAAAATATTAGAAATATTTTAAAGATAGCACTCTGCATAGGCTTTGCAATGATGGCAAAACTTTCAGCAGGGCTTATAGCACCGTCGGTTGCAGTTGTATTTTTATATGTATTTATAAAAAATGGAAAAAATAACATAAAAAAATATATCATCCAGTTTTTGTCATTTGGGATTGTGTGCGTACCTCTTGGATTGTGGTTTGAGATAAAAAATCTTATCAAATATAAGATGCCGATAACATATATACAGGAAGTGGCAAAGGGAACATCGCAGGAGTTAGGTGACCAGAAATTTTTAAACAGGATAACAGATTTTTCAGCAAAACATTTTAAAAATGTGTTTGAACAGTGGCTCAGTATAGATGCAAACGGCAAAAAAATAGGATTTAATGAAAATAATCCTATAATATCTCTGCTTAAAACTTCGTTATTTCATGAGTATGTAAATGAATATACCTTTGGCGATAATAAATTTGCTTTAGCTTTGTGTAAGCCCTATTTCTGGCTTTGCATTATTCTTGCCATATCATTATTTGTTATAATGATAATAGCATTAGTTAAGGCAAAAAATATGCAGCCTATATGGAAAATATTTTTTGTGTTGTTTTATGTATTTATGATGCTTAACATATATAAAATGTCAGCAGATTATCCCATGGTATGCACTATGAATTTCAGATATATAACACCAACTGTTATAGTTCAGGCATTGTTTGGTGGAATATGGCTTGTATCATACAGGGGTCAGGTCGTGAAAGAAACTTGTGGCACAGCAGATGGAAAGGTAGATATGATAAAAGGGAAAGCAGATGTTGCGTTTGCAGGAGAAGAAACAGCTATAGCTGAAGAAAAAGAAACTGTTTCGTCGGCAGATAGAAAGACAGGTATGATAGAAGAAAAATCATCTGTTAATGATGAAAGTTTGAATGAAGTTAATAGAAATAAAAAATTAGCAGGAAAAATCCTGCTTGCCATGACTTTTTTATATGTGGTTATGGGTACTTATATATGGATGGTTGTATGTTATAATACAAGAGGATAACCAGAAAATATGTATAATATATTCTCGGAAATCAAGCCGAAGGGATTCATTTTGAGAAGATGCCGAGAGTACATTATAGAAATGAGGAGGAATAAAATGGTTTTATTATGTACTGCATTGATGTTTATCTTTGCAATTTTGTGGGTGATAACATTTGTGACCAAGCTTGCAGGTGGAAAAAATATACTTGCAAACAACTTTCAGCCCAAGAGTGAAGAAGTGACAAGAAAAGAAATCGTAAAAGTTTTTTTGTATGCACTTATATTCAGAATAGGTATTTATATTGCGGGAGTTGCGATAGCGATGATATTTTCCGATGATGTAAAATATTCTTTCAGTGATTTTCTTGCAGGCTGGAACAGGTGGGATTCACAGCATTACATTGAACTTGCCCAAAAAGGCTATGCAAACTGTATAGAAAACGGACAGCATTTGTTTCTTGTATTTTTTCCGCTTTGTCCGTGGCTGCTTAAGATAGTACATTTTTTGGTAAGAGACTGGCAGATAGCATTTCTTACATTATCGACACTTACATATTGTGTCGGAGCAGTATTTTTCTATCTTACGGTATCACAGGAATATGGAAAGAGAACTGCCGAAAAAGCACTTGTACTTGTAAGTGTCTGGCCATTCGCATTTTTCTTTGGCGGAATGATGACAGAGAGTCTGTTTTTTATGACACTCTCAATAGGATTTTATTTTATAAAAAAACATAACTGGCTTGCTGTCGGTATAACTGGAATATTCTGTTCACTTTGCAGGGTTCAGGGTGTACTTCTTTTAGGTGTGGCAGGAGTTGAATTTTTGGAGACATATTCTCCGGTGATTATGTGGAAAGAGAAAAAGATAGGAAAGTTCTTCAAAGAAGTATTTACTAAAGGAATTTTTCTTTTGCTCATACCAGTAGGAAATCTCATATATTTTTATCTTAACTATAAAGTAGAGGGAGATCCGTTTAAATTTCAGGAATATCAGAAAGACCACTGGTACCATGAGGTGGCAAACTTCAATAAAGGTTTTGGTGATGTCTGGAGGTATCTGACAGATGCAGGTACAACAAACAGCATGAAGATGAGCGTATGGTTGCCTGAGGTATTGATAGTTGTCCTTATGATAATCGTATTGTTTTGTGCACTTAAAACGCAGCCGCTCAAATATACGGCATATCTGTGGGTTTATACTATGGTCTGTTACGGAGTGACATTCCTTATAAGCGGTGGAAGATATATGCTCTGCGCACTGCCACTTTTCATAATAGCAGGCAATTTCTTAGAAAATCATGAGAAACTGTACCAGTTAGTTGTCGTATTATCAACGGTGTTTATGATGGTATTTATGGCAGGATATTTCAATGGAAAACAGATAATGTAAAAACAGTGAACAGAAACAAGATAAGCCACTTTGAGTATTTCAAGGTGGCGTTTTTCTTTACAGAAAAACACTTCAATGTTAGAATGTAGCTAAATAAATTGCGAATAATTATACATTTCACTGGATAATGGCAGAGGAGTAAAATGACAATAGAGCAGGAGGATGGATATGGCAAGAACGGTAAGTATAGGAACTCAGGACTTTGAGAAAATGATACAGAGAACCTGTTTTTATGTGGACAAAACAGGTTTTATAAAAGAATGGTGGGAGAGTGAAGATGAGGTTACACTTATAACAAGACCACGCCGTTTTGGAAAAACATTAAACATGAGTATGTTGAACTGTTTTTTCTCAAATAAGTATGCGGACAGAGGGGAATTATTTGAGAAACTTGAGATATGGAAAGATGGGAAATATCGTGAAATACAGGGAACATATCCAGTGATATTTCTGAGCTTTGCAAATATAAAACAGAATAGCTACAAAGGAACAATTATAAAGATAAAAAAAATAATATGTGATGAATTTCAAAAATATGCTTTTTTAAAAGATTGGGACGGATTGACAGAAGTTGAGAAAAAACACATTAGAGAACTTGACTATGATATGAGTGACGAGTCAGCACAGGAAGCTATTAATGATTTATCCAATTATCTCAGCCGATATTATGGAAAAAAAGTAATCATTCTTCTTGATGAATACGATACACCTATGCAGGAGGCATATGTAAATGGATACTGGGAAGAACTTGTTGCATTTACAAGAAGTCTTTTTAATTCAACATTTAAGACAAATCCGTATTTGGAGCGAGCGATAATGACCGGTATAACGAGAGTATCGAAAGAGAGTATCTTCTCAGACCTTAACAACCTTGAGGTAGTTACAACACTGACTCCAAAATATGAAACTGCATTTGGATTTACAGAAGAAGAAGTGTTTAAGGCATTAGATGAGCAGGGGCTTTCTGGCAAAAAGAATGATGTTAAGATATGGTATGATGGTTTTAGATTTGGCAGTAAAAATGACATTTATAATCCGTGGTCGATAATAAATTATCTGGATAAGAAAAAAATTGCAATGTATTGGGCGGAGTCAAGTTCAAATGGTTTGATAAACAGCTTAGTGCAAAAGGGAAGTTCAAATATAAAAATGATGGTTGAAAAACTTATAAATGGCTCAACTATCAATGTGGTAATAGATGAACAGATAGTATTTTCAGAACTTGATTATTCAGAAGATGCCATATGGAGTCTTATGCTTGCAAGCGGTTATTTGAAAGTTGTTTCGTCAGAAGAATTAAATCTTATAAGAGAAAGTGATAATGAGTATGAACTTGCTCTGACAAACCGTGAGATATTATTTATGTTCAAAAAAATGATACTCCGCTGGTTCAGTCCTGCAAAAAGTGAAACAAATGAATTTATAAAGGCACTTATAACCGGAGATATAGAAAGTATGAATGAGTATATGAATGATGTAGCATTACGAACATTCAGTTCATTTGACTCAGGAAAACATACATCTGAGAAAAAAGCACCTGAGAATTTCTACCATGGTTTTGTTTTAGGGCTTATGGTAGACCAGACAGAAAACTATATCATAACTTCAAACCGTGAGAGCGGTTTCGGACGCTATGATATAATGCTTGAACCAAAAGATAAACAGAGTGAAAAATATCCGGGGATTGTCATAGAGTTTAAGGTGATAAATCCAAGAAGAGAAAATTCACTTGAAGAAACTGTAGAAGCTGCATTAAAACAGATAGAGGAAAAAAACTATGATGCAGAATTGATAAATCGTGGAGTAGATAAAGAAAATATCCATCATTACGGCTTTGCGTTTAGAAATAAGGAAGTTTTGATAGATGGACGGTAGATATTTTCGGAACTGAAAATAAAACAGAAAAATAACAAAGACCGCATATATAAGTGACGATATATACGGTCTTTGTTTTAAATATTTTATAACTAATAAGTGTTAAGCACATTTATTTTATTCTATAATAATATATAGGTGGATGTAGTTGATTAGCAATAAATATAACAATTATACAAATTAAAACAATTATTATAGAAATCAAAAATAAAATTTTTAGGTTAATCTGAAATTTTGGTGTGTCAGATAAAAAAGCAAGTTCTTCATTGATAAATAGCATTTTTAAATCATCAAATGTAGTATCAGGGTGTTCTTCAAGATAACTGAGTATTTCATCAGTAAGGAGTCTGCGTAATTTACGCCTTTCAGCAAAAGGATATTTATTGAAAGGGTAAGCTTGTTTTACTATTTTTTTTATCTGTCGTGCTGTAATCATATAGCTGCTCCTGTTTTATTTAAAATTTCCATATTTTGTACAGGTAATTGTTGTTGTGTGGGATGATACTGAACCATTATATTTTATTTGAATTGTACCAGTTGCTTTATTATTAGAACCGCCGTGTTTTTCTGAGTAAAATGAATACTTGTTATTTATTATTTTTAGCGAACCAGTGCATGATTTGTATTTTACGGATACCCCTTTATTAACGGTAAAATATGCTGTTAGAGTGTAAGTCCAACAAACATTATTGTTATTATCATAATGTTTTATTTTTTTGAAATGAGATTTTGTTTCCGTAGCAGAAGCGGTACTTAAAAGAAAGTTATGTTCCATAGTCTCAGGATAACAGGTTTCTATATCATAGCTGCCATCATCATAGTAGGTAATAGAGGATGGTATTTCTGTGGATATACTTTCTGCTGATGCGTTTGTTGACGATAAAAATATAAAGGTAATAGCTAAAACAAGTGGCATTGGTATTTTTAATAATCTCTTTTTCATAATAGTTCTCCTTATACATAAATTATTTAGCATAGTCAGTTCCAAAATTGTAAGTTTTTATTGCAGGTGGATCTGTCTCATGGGTAAAAGGATTTATATTATTGTCAATCTCATCAGGAGCCCCCTGTATTTCAATATCATATCCTCTTGAATAATCCCATTTACCATAAAAGTATTTAGCAGTATGTACTATAAGAAATATACTGACTGTAATAATAGAAAATACGGTTATTCTACGAAATGCTTTTTTGACTGTAGCAGTTTTTGAAGGTATTTCGGAGAAAGTGCTTAATTCCTGAGGATTTCCAAATGTAAGTTGTAAATCTTCATATGTATAGTCTGTATTTTCCTTTGTATATGTTGTTAAAGAGTCCTTTAACTGTTCTATAAATAGTTTTTTTGATTTATAATTGCCATGATAGCCTTTTTTAACATCATGGAGATATTTTTTAAGTGCTTTATTTTTTTTATGTTTCATAATTTTTCCTCTTATATTTTATAGTGCCCGTAGTTGTGTTTATATATTAAAAATCAGATTTCAGTCAGGAGATGGTTCCGGTTTTCTGCATAATCAAACTGATTGCCTGTGTTATTGTATTGTATTCATCAATGATTTTTTGCAGATATTCGCGACCGGCATCGGTAATAAGGTAGTAAACTCTGGTTCTTTTGATGCCCACCTTGACCTGTTCAAAGCTTAGGTAACCATTTTGTGTGAGACGATATAATGTCGGATACATGGTAGTCTCCTTAAGCTCATACTTTCCCTCGCTAAAGTCAGAAAGTTCCTGAGAAAGCTGATAGCCATATTTTTGTTCTTTTTGCAAAAGCAATAATAGAACTAATTCTATGGTTCCATGTTTTATATTATTTTTGTTTCTCGTTGTTTTCGGCATAATCATTCACCTTTCTGTGAACAGTGTACTATATTTAATGCAATATGTCATCATTTTTCAAAAAGATATAGCACACTATTTAATAATATTACAATTAATTTTATATGTCAATATAAACTATAATAAATAGTATAGCATAAATACCTTTTAGTAAATAGTATTTGACAAATAATATAAAAAGTGATAATGTTTTGAATTGGGAGAAAGATATATGTGTATTTTGAGGGAAAATTACAAAGAAGGAGGAATGTCTGGAAAAAATAAAGTTTAAGGTAACTGAAAAATTTATTATTTTAAAAATGTCAAACGAAACAAATTGACTTATAGTGTGGAGTGAGGATAGAATGGAGGAAAGTATGATATACAGTAAGATATTAAAAAGGATAACAGCAGTAGCTGTTGCATCATCCATTGTTTTAAGTGGAAGTGTTTATGCAGGAGCGTCAAGTTATGAGAATAAGGAGTATTCTTATGATTATCAAAAAGATGGAGATTATAAGGATACAACACCTAGAATTAAAAATTATAATGGCAGCAATAAACCACATGGTTATGTATATGCTATAGCATCATATGGAATACCATCATCAGTTATGGTAAGAGGTACAAATGATGCTGGAAAGAAATCTAAGAAGTTTAGCGAATATGTTACTATTCCTATATATTCGCATACCTGTATAGTAAACTGGTTTAAAAAAGACAGTACATATACTAAAGTTGCATTGAGGGTGCGTACAAATTCTAATAAAGGTGCTACATATGGTTGCTGGAGTCCTGATTCGTCAAAGAAGTATCCACATGTTGTTGGTAGTGAAAAGTCATAAAAATAATTACTAAAACGATAATAATATAGCGTATAATAAGGTGGGAACTTAAGAAGGAGAAGTGGTAAAATGAACAAAAAATTAAGATACATAGCTATGACTTTTGTCAGCATTATTTTGGTATGTTGTTATATGGTGCGTATATCATATGTAAACAAAGACAATGCTAAGGCTGAGGTTGAATATGTTTCGGACAGTAAATCTGTGCAGGCAGGAAATCTTAAAATTGAGGTGGCGGAGCAGAAGTTATATGATGTGGCAGAATATGTTAAAGAATATCCTGAAATCAGGGATTTATATACATATAAAGGAAGTTATTATGAAAAATTTGATGGGGGAAATGATGTTTTACGCTCATATAAGAAAATCTTTTTTATTGTTCTAAAAGTTACAAATACAGGTGATAAGACAGAAGAAATCCCATATTTTGAATATAAACTGTATGTTGATAAAAATTATGCTTTTGATTTTTTACCGACAGAGGTGGAATACATAAATAAGGCTTCGGGGATAGGCGTAAAATCCCAATGTTCATATAAGGTTAAACTGGTATATCAGATAAGCGACAGGGTTTTTGATAAAGACATTTATAAAAATATGCAAAATATGGATAACTCTATTATGGTATCGGGGTATCCTGTGATGAAAAATATAAAATTGTCGCATACAGAATATGTAAAAGCGGATGATGATGCGAAACTTATCTATGAGGACCTCGTTAAAAATGATACCGAGGAAGTCTCATTGCCTGACACTAAGGAGAACACCATATTAAAACAGGATGAACCATATGTAAAAAATGGTATTAAGGTATATGCGGAGTCTTGTGAGATATATCGGAAAAAGTTTAGTGGATATAAGGAACTTGGCGAGGATGTTGATGGAGAACCGTTTAACAAAGCCTGCATTGGGAAAGATGATAAAATAATCTGGTCTGACAGGTATGGCAACAAGAAAGCAGATTTTAGTATTGTTGTTGTGAATTTCACATTTGTCAATGACACAAAAAGCGACAGATCAATATACTTTTATCCAATGTTACATAATTATATCGGAAAAATGACTACAGAATTTTATTTTATGAGTATGGACAAAAATGTTAAGTATAAAAAATACAGTTCAATTTATACGGTTGGTGCCGGTTCTGAGGTCAATGTAAAGAGTATATTCTATCTGGCTGAAAATCATAACGATAAGGATAAATCTTATAGGTATTATATTGGGGATGATAGTAAAAAGCTGTATATAAGTTTAGCGGATGCTGACAGTGAAAATTATAATCTGGAAAAAGGTCAGGCAGCCGGTGGAATATTTATGAGGGTGAGGTGATAAAATGTTTCGATTTGAATTGAAAAGATGTATGAAGGGTAGAGGTTTCAAAGCGGCTTTTTTAATCTCACTTATATTGGCGGCAGGTCATTTTACTGCATTTTGTATATGTTTTTTGCATAATGAATATGGTGGTATCATAACGGATAAAGAAGCTGTTAAGTTGTTAAAGGCAGGTCAGAGTGTGCTTGGAATATATCCTGCAAATATTTTTGAGGGATTTATAGGCGGTGAACAGTACACTTTTTGGAATGGAGTTTATTTTTATCTGTTGCCGATAATTGCTGTATTGCCGTTTGGGACAAGCTTTTTTGAAGATGAGGACTCAGGATATTTAAAAAATATATATATTAAAAAGAAGAAAGAAATTTATCTGGTATGTAAGTTCATAGTTACATTTATTTCAGGGGGAATTGCAGCGGGACTTCCGTATGTCTTTAGCTTTATGATGAATTTACTTTATGTTCCGGCAATAAAACCAAATCAGCTTGCAAGACATAATTTTGTCAATCAGCTAAACAATATGTCTGACTGGTATTATGAAAAACCGTTTCTTTATTTTGGAGTATATCTGCTTATCATAATGCTTTGTGGCGGTGTTTTTGCAACATTATCGTTATGTGTTTCATTTGCCGCTAAAAATAGTCTTTTTGTAATGTTTTTTCCATTTTTATTTAACATTTCATTTGATTATGTTGCAATGGAATTAAAAATAGAAAAATATGTTCCGGCCAATATTATGAATCCTATGATGACAGAGTATATAAAGGGAAGAAGTATGTTTTCTGTATTTACTGAGATTTTTGCCGCAATACTGTTGTGCTTCGGATTTTTCGTTGTGCTGAATAAAAAGCGGGAGCGGATAGTGTGAAAAATTGTTAAATGGTAAAGATTTGGACGGTATGGAATGCAATCATTGTTTATTGAAATATGGATGTGAAAAATAGTAAATATGTGCTGATTATCAGATTGGGAGGGAGAAGCTTTGAAAATAGAAATCAAAGACCTTTATAAGGAAATAAAGAAGAATGTTATTCTTGACAATGTAAATATAACGCTTACAGGCGGAAAGATATATGGTATTCAGGGAAAAAACGGATGTGGAAAGACGATGCTCATGCGCAGTATAGCAGGACTTGTGATACCGACACGCGGAAGTATAATCATAAATGGAAAAGTGCTTCATAGGGATATTTCAATACCTGAAAGTATAGGGGTTCTTATTGAAAACCCGTCTTTTTTACCAAGATATTCGGGATATGAAAATCTGAAAATGCTCGCAATGCTTGATGATAAGGTGTCTGATGGAGAGATAAAAGATTTGTTGGAGAAAGTCGGGCTTAAAGATGCGGCAGATAAAAAGTTTGGAAAATATTCACTTGGAATGAAACAAAGACTTGGCATTGCGGCTGCCATTATGGGAAGTCCTGAGATCGTACTTCTCGATGAGCCGATAAATGCGATTGATGGCGAGGGAGTCGAGCAGATAAGACAGTTGATACTTGGACTGCGTGATGAAAACAGGGTAGTTCTGGTTGCCTGCCATGATAAAGAGGAAATGCAGCTGCTTGCAGATGATATTATTTGTATGCAGCAGGGCAGGATTGTTGAAAAGGGGTGACGGATAGTGAAAATAATGAAGATGCTTAAGCATGATTGGCTGGAGGGAATATGGCACAGAAAACTTTATCTTATACTTTCGGTTCTGGCAGCATTTTTTTCCTGCACGGGGATACACTCATCAATTATAGAACATCAGAAAACGGAAAATATATCAAACGGTACATTTATGGATTATTGGATTTATCTTGTAGATGGCTGTCAGGCATATAAATTTGACTGGTATAATTCATTTGTAATTCCGATAAGATGGATATGTTTTATTACTTTTTTGCTTATCGGTGTCAACAATTATATGTTGAGTGATTTAAAAGGATGGGGTTATCAGGTTCTTGTTCATTCTAAGAGCAGGTTAAACTGGTGGATAAGCAAGCTGATGTGGAGTATAAGTTATACATTATGCTATTTTTTTGTGAGTTTTTGTACTGTACTTATCTATTGTATTTCAAGGAATGTTGCTGTAAATTTTAAACCGACTTTGGATATTATGAAATCACAGGCAACCGAGTCTTTTATGAAATTTGGGAATAGAAATTTATATGTGGCGGTGTTAATCCTGCCATTACTTATGGCATTGTTTTTAAGTATTATACAGATGGTGTTAAGTTTGTATATCAGACCGGTGTATGTATTTATTATAATGTTTATATGGCTTGTAGCATCTGCCTATAAGAAGTCATGGCTGCTGGTTGGGAATCTTGGTATGCCATACCGTATGAAGCCTGTACTTAAAAGTGGATTTAGTACGGTTCAATGTTTTTTTGTACTGATAGCTGCAAGTTTGATATGTATTATATGGGGTTATCTGAAATTTAGAAAAAGAGATATATTTGAGAAAGAGTAATCAGTCAAGCATATCTCTTACCATAAAAGCAAGCCGCAATTGTATGCGGTTGTCGAGGTCAGATATATCCATGTCGAGTATATCCTGTACTTTGTTTAATCTGTAATTTATTGAATTGCGGTGCACATAAAAGTGTTCCGCAGTTTTTTGCACACTGCCGTTATTTTCCAGATAATATTTTAAAACTTCAAGGATGTTGCTGTCGTTATTTTTATCATATTCGATAAGCTCGCCGAGAGTGTCATTATAATAATCTTTAAAAACCTCTTTATCTGTTATGCTCATAAGTAGATTGTAAATTCCTAAGTCTTCAAAATGTAGAAAGATTTTAGATGTGGCTGTGCATTGATGATTTTTAATCGTTAGTGTACAGCCTGTTTTTAATGTATAGGAAAATGTTCGTAATGTAGTGTGACACCAGGAGTAAAACACTGGTTTTGCTATTTTTTTCAGTTGATTATAAACAACTTTTTGTCTTTTTTGTGAATTTCGGGGGTAGATTTGGACGGATTTTGGGTCGATTCGTGCAGGGTATCACAATAAAAGAGTGGCGGGTAGTATAATGTGATGCAATGAAGCAATCCGTGGCATTGTTTTGGGGATTAAGAAAGGAGATGTGATAGATATGAAGAAGCGTATTATGTCATTGTTATTGGTTTTGGTTATGTTTTTTAGCGTTTTGCCGATTATGCCGGCACGCAGGTCTGCAGCGGAGGAAACAGAGACTTTATTTGACAGATACATTCCGGTCAATCAGGCATATTCTGCAAAGGTAAGTCCGTTCAGCGTTACGCAAGGAGTGAGTTACAGTTTTTCTATCGGTACCAGATTTAAGGATGAAACAGCAGAGACCATTATATTTGCGGATGAACTTAAGCGAAGTGAGATGCAGGGACAGTTTTTTAAGATAAATTATCTTGGTACTGTTGGAACTTTGAAAAAGGCTGATATAATGAAATATTTCGACCTTAAAGAAAATGACTATCTGCAGGTAATGGGGGATCCTAATGCAGTGATTTATGAGAATACGAGAAAGTGGCTTACAAAGGACAGCATCATTATTTCTGTTGATCTTTATGACGAAGACAAGAATTTTGTCAGAACTGTTAGTCCGGCTGCGGCTATCATGGCAGCAGGACCTGACGGACAGTTTGTTACCTGTTCCATGCCGCAGGGATATACCTGTTCCATTTTTTTCTCAACACAGGACAATCTGTTTAAAGGAATAGACGATAAGAGTTCAAGTGTTTATACGCATTTTAATGCTGAACATATATGGCTGGAGGACAAAAGTGTTGCGGATAATCTTATAAGTTCTACAGACAGCAAATTAGATTATAAATATACACAAAATGCTGAGCTTAAGGGCACACCACAGTACATGACAAACAACATATTAAGTGTCAATGAATTTATTGCTCCTGATAATACATATTATCAGGTTGGACACAAAAAAGGTGATGTAGATCCAAGTGTCATGAACAAAGTTGAGAATGTTACGGATTACTCGGAGAATGTTATTTCGGTGGCTGACGGAGTTACAAGGAGAACAGTTTTAGCTTCAGATGGTACACTCTATGGTATTTCAAGCAATTATGAAATGAAAGAGCTTGCAAAAGGTGTTAAACAGGCGGGTATGCTGCATTATCTGACAAATGACGGAGAAGTAAAAGAAATCAAAAGCGGAAAGACAATAGCGGCTGACTGTAAAGCATTTTCTGAACACCGCTATGGCAGAGTTATCGGTGTATTGAAAAATGACGGCGTTTTTACGATGGGTTACACATACCTCGGCGAAGAAAAATATTATAAAAAGGGACTTGTATATGGAGAGCTGAAAAATGTAAAGACTATCGTTCCGGGTGGTGTATGTACTAAAAACGGTAAATTCTATCGCTGGGTAGAAGATGTTGAAATCGGTGGATATACGATGGATCCAAGTAAGGGGTCATTTTCACAATCTTATACACTTAATCTTAAACTTGAACTTTTAACATCGAATGCAGTGCGTGTTTTTCCGTATGAGTATTACACAAGGCAGAAAGATTCAATCAACTCAGCGACCGGAACTATTTAAGTTGCAAAGACCGGTTTTGTTGAAAATGCTGATGGTCAGATGTGGGCATTTTGTTTACAGGATACTGAAAATATGGGTACTATGACGGATAGTAAAGGTACAAAGTCTCTTATAAGACATATATTCCCGGTATATCAGAGCATAAAAACTTCAGGATTTGACAATGGAAACTTTGCCGGATTTGTGCCTGAGGACAGCAATGTTGTATCTATGCTCGTAAACAATCATTGTTCTAATGAAAGACCTGTTGTACTTAAGTCAGGGGTTGATTATCTCACAGATGTACCGGGCGGTTACAGAGGGCTTGATGGTTATGCATATGTGTTTGACAATGATGTAGATGATGGCACGCCTATAAGAAGTTTTAAAAAGAAATCAACTGCGTTTCATTATCTTCACGACAGAAGCGAGATATTTAGTGCAATCAATACTACAACAGGAAGAAAGACAATGCCTAATCTGAATCTTTTGCCAAATGTTGCGAGAAGTTCTTACCGGATGGATAAAATGTGCTGTTGCCATAAAAAGACATCAGCACATTTTTTGCTATTATTGTGAGTTAAAGTTACAATAAAATTGATGTTGGGGTCAAAAGGTATTTTGAGCCTTGCATCATAAAAGTATAGCTATGAAGAAAAGTTTTTATTAAGTGTTTGTATCAGTTTTTATCGGCTGCAATGGGAAAAACGATGATTACATTGAACTGGTCGCCATCAATTTTTATTTTAAATGTGCCACCGCAGGCATTTGTAAATTCTTTGGCTATCGAAAGTCCAAGTCCGTTTCCTTCTGTGTTTCTTGCCTTGTCACCGCGGCTGAATCTTTCGAGTATTTCTTCCTCTGTGAAATCCATTTCATAAGATGAAGTGTTTTTGAGTATAAGTTTCACTGTACTTTCTTCGGTGGTTTCAGTTATAAAAATCCGTGTTCCTTTTAGTGAATATTTAAGTGCATTTCCTATAATGTTCTGCATTACACGGTAAAGTCTGCTTCCATCCGAATTTATGAAAATATCTTTTTCAGGCATTTTTAATTTAATGTCAAGTCCGCTTTTTTGCACGGCATCATCCATATCGGTGAGAGTCTGGACGATGAGTTTGTTAAGGCTTAAATTTGTTTTTTTAATTACAAGTTCACCGCTTGCCGTCTTTGCAAGTTCAAATACATCAAATACCATTTTCTTTAAATGAATGGCTTTTTTTGAGATTATTTCTATATAATCTACTGCTTCAGGCGGCAGGTCGTCGCGTCTTTCAAGCAGGTCAACATAGCTTATGATTGATGTGAGCGGAGTTTTAAGGTCGTGTGAGACATTTGTTATAAGCTCCGTTTTCATGCGTTCACTTTTTATCTTTTCGGCGAGACTTTTCTCAAATCCTGCACCTATATTTGAAAGTTTTAATATTGACTCATAAAATGTGCTGTCTGCTGCATCTGTCGTATCAAATTTGTAGTTTCCATTGTAGATTTCATCAATATCTTTCTCAAGCAGGCTGCAGGAGCTTATGACTTTTGATGAAAAATAGTGGTAGATTGCAAAAATTAAAACATATATTACAAAACAGCCGCAGCACAGTCTGCAGTAACTGTCACTTGTCACATAATAAGCAAGATTATACCATTTATCCGGAACCCAGTCAGAAAGCGTATTTAATGAGTAACCGACTGGTATAAGATTTATAAAATATTCTCTTAGCATTGTAAATATAATAAGAAAAACGGCAATCAGTGCAACCAATATAGTTGAGCTTATAAAAAGGAATTTAACGCCTTTTTTGGTGCACAGCGGATAATATATATGCCCCGTAATAAATATCCGTATATTGTGAAGAAATTTTCTCAATGCCTTTGCGTAAAATGTTATATATCCTTTCATGAAAAGATGGATATACAAAAGATAAAGTGCTGATATGACGGCAAGCGTTGTTATTATCTTTATACAGGTGCAAAGGGTCTGCCATTGTGATTTTTGAGCGTTAAATATATCAGTGTTATATATCAGTAATATTACTGCTGAATCGCCTGTTTCATAGTCAAACACATCTTCATAGTCATAACCGTTTGTTTCGAGAATATCCGAATGAATAAGGTTCGTATTATTTGAAACGGCGACTACACGTGTTGTTGATGTATCAAACTTTTCAGTAATACATTTTGTGAGTGCATCTTTTCGCTGGATATTGTAGGTCTGGAGCATCAATTTGTTCTGCTTTATAGTAGTTGAAAGCTGCTGCATCTTTAAATTTATCTCATTGTTGCAGGCTTCGTGGTCGATGAAGATATCGACATTTTCACTTATATACATTTTTGCATACAGATAAGAAAAATCCCTGCCCATTTCCTTACTCTTTTTCGCACCGTCAACGGCATTGTTTTCGTAGCTGCATATTTTTTTAATATCTTTGCATATCTGTCTTGCGTATGCAGCCGAGCGTCCATATTCAGTTTCAGATAAAGCATCACGGTAAATTCCGTTTCGTGCAAACAATATCAATAATATTCCGGTAATGATAAGAATAAATACAGAAATGTAAGTTAATATTGATATACTTTTCTTTTTTGACCTGAGTACGGGTAGTTTTTTAGTTTTAGTTATATTTTTCAATTTTATAGCCAATTCCCCACACCACCTTTAAATATTTTGGCTCGCTTGGATTTATTTCAATCTTTTCGCGAATTCGTCTTATATGTACCATAACCGTATTTTCAACACTGTAGGCAGTTTCATTCCATATATGTTCATATATTTCTTCTGCTGAAAATACCCGTCCAAGATTGTGCATAAGATAATTGACAATCTTGTATTCTTTTGCCGTAAGCTTAACTGCCCCGCCATCGACAAAAAGCTGTTTTTTTGTGACATTCAGTTCAAGACCGAGATTAGTTATGATTTCTTCGTTTGAAGAAATATTGCCGTATGAACCGAGTTTTAAGTATCTCCTTGTCTGTGACTTTACTCTTGCCAGAAGCTCTGACGGAGCATACGGTTTTGATATATAATCATCCGCACCCATTGAAAGACCGAGAACAATATCACTTTCCTGCGTTTTTGCTGACAGCAATATAATAGGAATGTTTTTTTCGTTTCGTATCTTCATGGTAGTTGTAAGTCCGTCCTGATTTGGCATCATAATGTCAAGTATTATGAGATGAACCGTATTCTGATTTAAAATATCTATAGCATCTAAACCGTCATAAGCCTTTAAGGTTTTGTAACCCTCGCTTTCTAACAGTTTGCATATAGCATTAACAATTTCTCTGTCATCATCAACGACAAGTATATTTATAGTTTCCATAGGAATCTCCTTTGCTTAAGCTTAAGTATGATTATATATTAAACTAAAAGTCTGATATTTTCCAAAGATATTTCTTACGAATTTCTTAAATGATGATGTATTGTGGAAGTTTTTTATTTACCGGACCAGAGTCAGCCGACAGCTTTTTTATTTACAAAAATTGTAGAAAAGATATTCATGCCAAATAATGTAGAAAATATAAAAATATTCGTGTAAAATAATGTTAAAATTCCTGTAAAAATCATTGATTTTTACAGGAATTTTATTTATACTATAGTCAGTATCTTTGAGAACGGGGGGCTGGTTATGTATAGGAAGATTGCAGAATTTTTAGAAAATTGGAAAGAAAGCGAGCATCGTAAGCCGCTTATTTTACAGGGAGCAAGGCAGGTTGGCAAGACATATTCCATACTTGAGTTTGGGCGTACAAATTATGAAAATGTCGCTTATTTTAATTTTGAGACTAATCCGAAATTAAATGAAACTTTTGAGGAAAATATCAGTCCGGATTATCTTATACCGATTTTATCACATATTGCAGGACAGACTATTATAAGAGAAAAAACGCTTATAGTGTTTGACGAAGTGCAGCTTTGCGAGAGGGCATTGACTTCTTTGAAATATTTTTGTGAGGATGCTCCTGATTATCATATAATCGTGGCAGGGAGTCTGCTTGGTGTAGCAGTCAACAGGGCAAAGTTTTCGTTTCCGGTCGGAAAGGTGGATATGAAAACTCTTTATCCTATGGATATGGAAGAATTTATGTTGGCTATGGGGGAGGATAGTCTTGTAGAAAAGATAAGAGAGTGCTTCGAGACAGACAGTCCGATGCCGTCGGCACTACATGATGCAGCAATGCAGTTATACCGCCAATATCTTGTGGTTGGTGGGATGCCTGAATGTGTAATGCTTTTTAAAGAAACTAGGGATTATATACTTGTTCGTCATACACAGGACACGATACTTGCAAGTTATCTGAATGATATGAGTAAGTATAATAATTTGAATGAAATCAAAAAAACAAGGCTTGCATATGATAATATCACTGTCCAGCTTTCAAAGAGGAATACACGCTTTCAATATAAACTTATTAAGAAAGGCGGACGGGCTTCCGAGTTTGAAAATGCTATTGAATGGCTTTGTCTGTCCGGTATAGTATCGCAGGTTTACAAGGTGGAGCAGATTAAAAAGCCGTTAGAAAATTATCGTGATATTGATGCTTTTAAAATTTATGTATCGGATTTGGGACTGCTTTGTGCAAAAAAAGATTTGGCTGCGAACGATATTTTATATATGGTGGAGGAACTTAATGATTTTAAGGGAGGTATGGCAGAAAATTATGTCAATGTGCAGCTTAGCATAAATGGTTATAACACATATTATTGGGAGTCGGCGCGTGGAGCTGAGGTGGATTTTATTATTCAGCGTGACGGCAGACTTATTCCTATAGAGGTGAAATCAGCTGACAATACCAGAGCAAAGAGTTTAAAAATTTATATGGACACTTATAAGCCTGACTATGCCATAAAGATTTCAGCAAAGAATTTTGCATTTGAGGATAATAAAAAAATTGTTCCATTGTATGCGGCATTTTGCATCTAATTGTAAATTTTATAACTACAAATATCAAAATAAAATATAACATTATTATATATTGTTATGTTATACTTAACAAAAGAGAAATAAGATGTCGGATAACCAAAACTGTTTGGAGGTGGCAAGATGGGGAGATTTGTAAATCCGGGCAATGTTTAAGGGTAGTGAGCTGTATGATGAAAGAAAAGTTTAAAAGCTACTGGTCGCAGACCGGAACTTATGAAGCGGTAGTTCCGTTGATAAATATGGATTTTGACGGCTTGAGGACATCAGTGATTGAGATGCTTTCGGGAAATGCTGTCCCGGTTGATATATCATCTTTTCAGAATGATGCGGTTAATTTTACAAATAAGGACGATATACTGACATATCTTATTCATCTTGGTTATCTTGGGTATGATGAGGATAAAAGGACAGCGTTTATTCCAAATGAGGAGATAAGACAGGAATTTACAAAAGCGGTCAAAAGGAAACAGTGGAATGAACTGATTGAATTTCAGAAAAAATCGGATGAATTATTAAATGCAACGCTTGATTTAGAAGAAGATGCCGTGGCTGAACTGATTGAGCAGGTTCACATGGAGTATGCTTCTTCTATACGGTATAATGACGAAAATTCTTTGAGCAGTGTTCTGACGATAGGTTATCTGAGTGCCATGAAATATTATTTTAAGCCTGTAAGACAATTTAATCAATGATTATGATAGTTGTTTAACAATTACCTATATAAAATAAACAGCGGCAGGAGTAACACAGTACTCCTGCCGTTGTTTTGTGTATTTTAAGCTCAGTTATTACTACATCCCGATATGTGTTCTGAGTTTGCCCTTAATCTCAGTGTCAAGTTTCTCAACAAACTCATCGAGTGGAAGAACAGAAGTCTTTTTCTCACCGTGGAGACGGAATGAAACTGTTCTTTCGTCTTTCTCATTAAATCCGACAACGAGAAGATAAGGTACTTTCTGAATCTGTCCTTCACGCATACGGTAACCGAGTTTTTCTGAACGGTCATCGAGGTCTACACGGACTTTGTTTGCTTTGAGTGCGTCACATATTTCTTTTGCGTAAGCGTTAAGTGAGTCATCATCTGTCTTAACAGGCATTACACGAACCTGCACAGGAGCAAGCCATGTAGGAAGATTTCCTTTTGTCTCCTCAAGAATGTATGCCATAAAGCGGTCGAGTGAACCAAGTATTGCACGGTGAAGTACAACAGGTGTTTTCTTTTCGCCGTCTCTGTCAATGTATGAGAGGTTGAATTTTGCAGGGAGACAGAAGTCAAGCTGGCAGGTAGAAAGTGTAATCTCATTTCCGACAGCAGGCTGAACATTAACATCAAGTTTAGGTCCGTAGAAAGCAGCCTCTCCGATTTCCTCAGTATATTCAATGCCGAGTCCGTTCATTACGTCACGAAGTGCAGATTCTGCCTTGTTCCACATCTCATCATCATCGTGGTATTTTTCTTTGTTCTCAGGGTCGCGAAGTGAGAGTACACAGCGGTAATTTTCAATACCAAAGTCTTTGTATGTGCTGAAAATGAGGTCTACAACCTTTGTAAACTCATCTTTTATCTGTTCAGGTGTTACAAAGAGATGGGCATCGTTCTGGCAGAAATGTCTTCCACGCTCAATTCCCTTTAATGTTCCGCTTGATTCATAACGGAAGTCATGTGCAATCTCACCGATGCGAATAGGGAGGTCTTTATATGAATGTCTTTTGTTTGCATATATCATCATGTGGTGAGGACAGTTCATCGGACGAAGTACAAATGATTCACCTTCCATTTCCATAGGAGGGAACATATTTTCTTTGTAGTGATCCCAATGACCTGATGTTTTGTAGAGGTTTACTGTACCTACACATGGAGTCATAACATGGAGATAACCGAGGTCTCTTTCTTTATCTTTAATGTAGTTTTCAAGTTCCTGCCAGATTGTATATCCCTTTGGTAAGAACATAGGAAGTCCGCGGCCTACAAGGTCATCGACCATGAAAAGGTTCATGTCTTTACCAATTTTTCTGTGGTCTCTCTCTTTTGCTTCTTCGAGAAGTGTGAGGTGATTTTCAAGTTCCTCTGGAGTTGGGAAACATACACCGTAAATTCTCTGGAGAACTTTATTGTTGCTGTCACCTTTCCAGTAAGCACCTGAATGGCGGATAAGCTTAAAGTTGCGGCAGAGCTTTACATTGTCTACATGAGGTCCGCGGCAGAGATCTGTGAAATCGCCCTGGTCGTAAACCGTAATATTTCCGTCCTCAAGGTCAGAGATGAGGTCAAGTTTATATTCATCGTCCTTAAACATCTCTAAGGCTTCTGCTTTAGAAACTTCTCGGCGGAAAATCTTCTTTCCTGATTTTGCGATTTTTTTCATTTCTTTTTCAATCTTAGCGATGTCATCATCATGGATAACATCCTCGCCGAGATCTACATCATAGTAAAATCCCTCAGCTACTACAGGTCCAACCCAGAATTTTGCCTGTGGGTAAATATGTTTGATAGCCTGTGCCATAAGATGAGCACATGAATGGTTTAATGTGTTTAACTGTTCGTCATTTTTAAAGT
>ERZ791607.987-NODE-987-length-23328-cov-4.422550_pt1 | contig 23328 bp, 18 predicted proteins | sample MGYA00509964_ERZ791607 | MGnify/ENA primary metagenome ERZ791607 (study PRJEB30046, sample SAMN00791907) | human gut metagenome | study: EMG produced TPA metagenomics assembly of the A metagenome-wide association study of gut microbiota in type 2...
AAGTAGAATCATGTCGAAAGTATATAAGTAGTTTTCTGAAGCAATATTGTTAAAAAAATAACAATAAAATGATTTTTAAAAAATGATTTTATATATATAAATTGCTTAAAGGCCATTAAATAAAGGCTTTTTTTAAAAATAAAATAACAATAAATTAAATAAAAAAACTGATTTTTTGCACAAAAATAAAAGCAGTTTTATACTGTGTGTTGGTTGTTATTACCAAATTTGGGTGATAGAATATACATTATGTAATATAAAACATATAAAGGGACCAGAGTGGTCTAAGAAAAGAAGGGAGTTACAAAATGAAAAGGAACTTGAAAAAATTTATTTCTATGCTGTTAGTGTTAACAATGATTTTTACATCAATAACAGTAAGTAATACTACAGCAAAGGCAGATGAGGGATTGGTACAGTTGACAAGCTCTAAGACAAGTTTAAGTGGACAATCAACAAAAGGAACTGTTGCTTGGGTATCATCAGATATCATAGGAACGTTAATTAATAAACCTCATGAGTTTTGTGGTTTTTTAATAGCAGGAACTGACCATGATGGATGGGGAAGAATTGGAACAACACATCCGTTATATAAAAAAGGAGTTTTGGCTATTCCATCAAAATGGGGAGATACAGCAAGTATGTCTGTTAGTAAAATGGATGAAGAAGATACAAGTATTAATCTTGTTGATACAGGCGCATTTGCAAACATAAAAGATGAAACTGGTAATGCAATGTTTGGCGGAGATTGTATAGCTATTGATGAATCTATTTTTGATATTGGAGATTCAGAGCAGGGAACTTTTAAAATAAAAGCTACAAGTGTGGCAGGAAACGAAGTTTCTTTTAGTGTTATAGTAAAAAAATATGAACATATTGCAAATTATAAATTGAATTTACATCAGACAGAAGGACAAAATGCAGGACAAGCAAATTTTAGATTTGATTGGAACAAAATTGATGGCGCTGCAAAATATAAATTGACATCACTTAATGCAGATGGTACAGAAGTGCATAGCGAAATAATAAGTACAAATTTATTTGAATATTATTCAGCAATTACAACAGAAACTGTAGGAGAAACATATACAGTTACTGTTACAGCGTTAGATAATGATGGAAATGCAATAAAAAATCCAGATGGGGAAGATGTTACAGAAAGTATAATAGTTAATAAGAGATATATGGCACTAGAAAATCCTGACCAGACACAAGAGTTATCAGATGATGATAAAGCAACATTGGCAGCTATCGAACCGGAAAAAATTGCAGATGATGACTGGATTGCATTAAATGGAATATCAAATAATGGATCTAAAGTGTATGCATCAACAATAGAAGGAATGGGACGAGAGGAATTAAGAGGCTTCCACAATGGTGGAAATCCAAATTACAATAGAGCAGATGCTGAATATTTTAAAAATATGGATATATTTGGATTCTTAACTACGGGAACAAATGCTTCAACACTTATAATAGACAACAAAGAATATATTAATCCAACATACAAAAAAAATAAAGAAGTATTGGTTGGTAACGATTGTATATATATTAATCAGGAATTAATAAATGCAGGTGTAGGCGAAACTGAATACCATAAAATATGGGCAAAAGGAAGTAACACAGTACCGTTTGCAATTAAAGTAGTTGGACCATCTAAGGCAATTGATCCTGATGCACCGGCTAAACCGGTTGGATTAGTAGTGAGTGAGACGAATCCATACTATTATTCTTGGGGCGCAGTTGAATGCGATTATTATAATATATATGTAAATAATAAATTAGTTGGTGAATCAACAAATGCTAATTATGATGTAGTAAACTATTTATCTGATAATAATTTCGCAGCAGGAGCATATAAATTTGGAGTTAGTGTTGTTAAAGATGGTCATGAGTCAGAAATTACAGAAGCTGACTTGATAGTTACAACAGTTAATGTAACAATAGGAGAAAAAGTAACACCAGCGGTTAAAGGTGGAACATTCACATTCCCAACTGACGCAACAGGTTATGATTTGAATGGTGAACTTTATGCACCAGGCTCAAAATATACAGTAACAAAAGATGTAACATTTGAAGCAGTTGATATCAAGGCTACAATGGATACAAGAGCAGGAATCAGATTTTCAAAAGATAATCCGGGATTAAGATTCCAGACTACAATAACAGCAACTAAAGCAGGAAATGCAACAACTGATTTTGAAAAGTATATTTCAGAAGAAGGCACATTAATTACAACAAGTGAATTAAATACAGAAAAAGGAAATCCAACTATTGAGTCAGATTCAGTTTATACAGTAGGAAAAGATTTAATACAGATTAAGAATAATGGTTGGTATAATGGACAGACAGGAGTATATTATGGCTCTGTTGTAGGCATCAAGAGTTACACAACAAACTTTATTGCAAGATCTTATGTTGCTGTTAAATATGCAGATGGAACAGTAAAGAATATTTATTCAGATATGAGTGGAGTAAGAACTGTACAGCAGGTTGCTCAGGCAATAAAGAAAGATACAAAGTATTATGAATCTTTATCTGTAGCAAATAAAGAAATTGTAGATGCATTTGCAGGAACAGAAACATCTACAGAACAGTAATTAATGGGAGGCATTAAATGAGAAAATTATACACAAGTCCTGAAATGAAAATAATAGAATTTGATACAAAGGACGTAATAACAACAAGTGGAATAAATGGATTTGGTGATTCTGCTAATAGTGATGTAGATGCAGAAGGAAATCTTATTTGGTCAGATTTATATTAAGATTTAGAGTTAAAACTAAGTGGCAAAGTCTCAGAAAGAGGCTTTGCCATTTTTTTTAATATATAAAATAATAAAGAAAACCCCCTGAAATCTTCTATTTATCCCTAATTTGTGGTAAAATAAACAACATATGCGAAAATATGAAGAAACATAAAACAATGGGAGAAGAGAAATGGCAACATTAAAGGACGCAAAAAGAATTGTAATTAAAGTGGGAACATCAACATTAACTCATTCAACAGGTAAGACAAATATCAGAAGAATGAAAGCGTTAGTTGCGGTGATTTCGGATATTGTAAATTCTGGTATTGAGGTGGCACTTGTAACTTCAGGAGCGATTGGTGTAGGCGTAGGAAAATTAGGATTAAAGGACAGACCGACAGATACAGCAGGAAAGCAGGCAGCAGCTACTGTAGGACAATGTGAATTAATGTTTATGTATGACAAGATGTTTGGCGAATTTGGTCATGCAACAGGTCAGTTCCTTATTACAAAGAGAGACGTTGAGCATGAAGAATGTCATAACAATTTGATAAATGCATTTGAAAAGACATTTGAATATGGAGCAATTCCGATTATTAATGAAAACGATGCAGTAGCAGTAGAAGAAATTGTGTACGGTGATAATGACAGTCTTTCAGCCATTGTTGCTAAATTAGTTAAAGCAGATGCGTTATTAATATTAACAGATATAGATGGATTGTATGATGATAATCCTAATGAAAATGAAGATGCAAGAATTATTCCTGTGGTGGAAGAAATTACAGAAGGATTATTTGAAATAGCAGGAGGAAAAGGCTCTAAGTTTGGAACAGGTGGAATGATTACTAAACTTATTGCAGCACAGATTGCAACAGAAGCCGGCATTGATACAATTATAATTAACGGATTTGATGCAGATAACATTTATAAGGTATTAGAAGGACATCAGGTTGGAACTTTCTTCGTTGCTAAGAAAAAGAAATAAATTCCAGATGAAAAATAAATTTTAAATAAAAATGAATTACAAATAAATCATTAATGATACATAGTTTATGGAAAGCATTTGCCTTACATAAACTTATCAATAATATATGGAGGACTAAGGTATGTTGGAAGAATTGGGTGTAAAGGCAAAAGAAGCTGAGCGTAAACTTAGTGTTGCCACAACAGAAGAAAAAAATAAAATTCTTACTGCAATTGCTAAAGCTTTGATTGATAATACAGAAAAAATCGTAGAAGCTAATGCAATTGATTTGGAAAATGGAAAGAAAAACGGTTTGTCAGATGGAATTCTTGACAGACTTATGCTTAATGCCGACAGAATAAAAGGAATGGCAAAGGGCGTAGAAGATATAGTAAAACTTCCTGACCCGGTTGGTAAAATTTTAAATACGACAGTAAGACCTAATGGTCTTAAAATAGAAAAGGTTTCAGTTCCTTTAGGAGTAATAGCTGTAATATTTGAGGCAAGACCAAATGTAACAAGTGATGCTGCAGCTCTTTGCCTTAAGTCTGGAAATACAGTAATTCTTCGTGGAGGAAAAGAAGCCATCAATTCAAATAAGATGATTACATCAGCTATGCGTGATGCGGTTAAAAGCGTAGGCATGAATGAAGACGTAATTCAGTTAGTTGAAGATACAAGCAGAGAAAGTGCTACAGCGTTAATGACAATGAACAAATACGTTGATGTGCTAATCCCAAGAGGTGGTGCAGGTCTTATTCAGGCAGTAGTTAGAAATGCAACGGTTCCTGTAATAGAAACCGGAGTTGGTAACTGCCATATTTATGTTGATAAAGATGCAGATTTAGATAAGGCAGTAGATATAGTGTTTAATGCAAAAACTCAGCGACCATCGGTTTGCAATGCTGCAGAAAGTCTTTTGATACATAAGGATATTGCAAAGGAAGCTCTTACAAGAATTAAACAGAGACTTGATACAAAGGATGTTGTTTTGATAGGTGATAAAGATTCAAGAACAATTGCTCCTGATATAAAAGAAGCTACAGATGATGACTGGGGCACAGAATATCTTGATTATAAAATGTCAGTAAAGATTGTAAATAATGTAGATGAGGCAATTGACCATATTTACAAATACAGCACACATCATAGTGAATGTATCGTTACTGAGAATAAAGAAACAGCAGAGAAGTTCTTAAATGAAGTAGATTCAGCGGCTGTTTATGTAAATGCAAGTACAAGATTTACAGATGGTGGAGAATTTGGATTTGGAGCTGAAATTGGAATTTCAACTCAAAAGCTTCATGCAAGAGGACCTATAGGGCTGCCTGAACTGCAGTCATTTAAATATAAAATATACGGAAAAGGTCAAATTAGATAAAGTACAATAGTCAAAGTATAAAGGATTTGTATAAAGTTTATTAATGCCACAATTTAGTAAATCGAAATACAGCGTTGAAGAATTTTACTTAAATTTTACAAAATACGGTGGTTTTACAAAATATTCATAAATTGTTAAATTATTAATTTTATAATAATAGACATGGTGTTTATTATTGGAAATTATTAGATAGCAGATTTTTGTTATGAACAGATTAAGAAAATCAGATATGATTACAGCATGGCAAAAAATATATAGAATTTAGAAGTTTTTCAGGAGGATGGTTATGGATGATATAAAAGAAACGACTGTTACTGAAGAAAAGAAAGAAATTGTAGAACAATATAAGAAGTTATTATTTATAGTAAATCCTAAGGCAGGTCAGAAGAAGAGAGAAGATATACTGGTAGATGTTATTAATATTTTTAATGACTATGGTTATGAAGTGTTAATAAAATTTACAAGAAGAGAAAAGCATGCTACAGAGATTGTGAAAGCTCTCGGTAGTCAGGTTGATATGATTGCCTGCATGGGTGGAGATGGTACATTAAACGAAGTTATGGCGGGAATGCGTTCAGCCAGACTTAAAAAACCGTTAGGATATATACCGGCGGGTTCAACAAATGATTTTGCAAACAGTCTTAATTTGCCATCAGACCCTGTTGAGGCAGCAAAGCATATGATGACTCATAAAGCAAAATATATAGATATTGGAAAATTTAATGACAGATATTTTGTCTATACGGCATCGGCAGGAATATTTACAAAAGCCTCATATTCAGCACCACAGAATATTAAAAATCTGCTTGGACATTTTGCTTACGTTTTAGAGGGAGTTAAGGATTTAACTCAGGTTAAGCGAATGAAATTAAAGATTGAAAATGAAGATGAAGTAATCGAAGGCGAATACATATTTGTGGCTATTTGTAATGCCACATCAATTGGCGGTGTAATGACAATTGATGAAGGAAAAGTTGATTTTGCAGATGGATTATTTGAGTTATTGCTAATTAAATATCCGAAGGATTTAATCGAACTTGGAATAATTATAAATGAACTTACAAATCAGATATATGATAAACATATCAGATTATTAAAAGTTTCAAAACTTAAAATTTCAGACAGTAGTGATATTGACTGGTCACTGGATGGAGAAAAAGAGGATGGCAGAAAGAACATGAAATTCAGAGTCATCCACAATGCAGTTAAATTAGTATATTAAAGAATATATGAAAGGCGAGATTTGAAGTAGTTAGAAAGTTAGTAAGAAAAGGAGTGTACAATATATGACATTAAACAAAGAAGACATGAAAGCACTTACAGATAAGTACGCAAAAATGTGTGGGGAAAATGATACAGTTGAGCAGAATTTATTTGCAGAATACGGTGTAAAAAGAGGCCTTAGAGATATAAATGGAAAAGGTGTTCTTACAGGAATTACAAATATTTCACGTGTTGAATCTACACAGATAATTGATGGAAAATCAGTTCCATGCCCAGGTAGATTATTTTATAGAGGTTATAATATAAAGGACCTTGTAAACGGATTTATTTCAGAAGACAGATTCGGATTTGAAGAGACAGCTTATTTATTGCTTTTTGGTAAATTACCTAAAAAAGATGAAATAGAAGATTTTAGCAAAATGCTTTCAGCACAAAGAAAATTACCTACAAACTTTGTAAGGGATGTAATTATGAAAGCGCCAAGTGCTGATATTATGAATTCTTTGACAAAGAGTATACTTACATTAGCATCTTATGATAAGAATGCATCCGATACATCAGTGGAAAATGTAATTCAGCAGAGCGTCAAACTTATTAGTACATTTCCGATGATGGCTGTGTATGGATATCATGCATATAATCACTATCATTGTGGAAAGAGTATGTACATTCACAGACCGCTTCCGGGACTTTCTACAGCAGAAAATCTTTTAAGAATGCTTAGACCTGATAAGAAATATACACATTTAGAGGCTAAGGTTCTTGATTTAGCTTTAGTTTTACATATGGAACATGGCGGTGGAAATAACTCGACTTTCACAACGAGAGTTGTTACTTCATCAGGTTCAGATACATACGCAACAATTGCAGCAGCTCTTTGTTCTTTGAAGGGACCAAGACATGGTGGTGCAAATGTAAAGGTTGTTGATATGTTCCAGGATATTAAGCATAATTGCAAACATTATGATGACGAACATGAGATTAAAGAGTATTTAAGAAAAATATTAAATAAAGAAGCATTTGACAAAAAAGGTCTTATATATGGAATGGGTCATGCGGTTTATTCTGTTTCTGATCCTAGAGCAGAAGTGTTTAAAAGATTTGTTGAACAGCTTGCAGAAGAAAAGCATAGACAGAAAGACTTTAAGTTATATAGTATGATTGAAAGATTAGCACCTGAAGTAATTGGCGAGGAACGTCATATTTATAAGGGAGTTAGTGCAAATGTCGATTTCTACAGCGGACTTGTATATAGCATGTTGGATATTCCTAAAGAATTATATACACCAATATTTGCAATTGCAAGAATTGTAGGATGGAGTGCACATCGTATCGAAGAGCTGATCAATATGGATAAGATCATTCGTCCCGCTTACAAGAGCGTAATGCAGGAACTGGAATATGTTCCTTTGGATCAGAGATAAATTATCAAATAATAAAGGACTGCGTATTTTGCGCAGTCCTTTGCTGAATTACTATGGAGAACAGATCGGGGAACCTACGAATAGATCTTGCAGATAATGGATACGATTTCTTCAGCGGATTCTTTGGAATCTTCCAGAATCCAGGTGACATAAATATTGTAGAGGGAACCGGAGAAGGCTCGGAGCGTGTAATAAAAATCCTGCCCCTTGTCTTCGGTATAATAGGTATCCAGAATGTAGCCGTCCAGTGCCTGTAACAGCAGGTGCCCCAGACCGGTCTGCACCAGACAGGCAATGAATTCTTTGTAATGATTGAAATATTCATAACAATGCAGCATATTGCGGGAGTCATTGTAATTGCCCTTGTCCGGCCATGTCGCAACATCCTGACGGTAGGATTCTACCAGATCCTTCAGATAACTGCTGAAGATATCATCCAGAGAATGGTAATTGCGATAATAGGTCATGCGGGAGACACCGGCACGCTCGGTCAGCTCGGTAATTGTAATATTGGACAGGGATTTGGTCTTCAGCAGCTGGATCAGAGCCTGTACCATACAATCTCTGGAAAAAAAGTTGGAATTCTTTGTGGACATGACGGATCACCTTCTTTATGATTTCTACCTAATAATGTAACGATTCAGACCTACATTCGCAAAATCGCCTCTATGAGGCTTCCTTGGAGAACAGGCCGGCCTGTTCTCTGCTCATTGTGGTTACTTCGCCATATAAATCATATCAAATGTTCTTACGAATGCAAGCATTCGACGTACATGTTGACATGATTTGCATGGCTCTGAATAGTTACCATATAATTATATGATGTCGGGGTCAAAAGCCCCCGACTTTGATGCCTACGGATTGTTCCGTGCTACGCACTCCCACAATCCTACCCAATATTCGCATATCGTGGGATTATCATCCCACTTTTATGCTCATATCGGGGCGGGTCCTAAGGTCTTTCACCCACCTATGAGCAAGCTCATGTGGGCTTAGACCTTTTGACCCTGGCATCATTATTATATAATTATTCAAAGCCATGTAAATATTATCGGCTGCGCATCGAATGCCTGGCATTTGATAATATCTATAAGGCAAATGAGTCCGGGATAGTTACAGTCTTGCGCTTCGCTGTCTGTGGGCCTCGTACATCAGAAGGGCCGCTGCAATGGAGGCATTCAGGGATTCCACCCTGCCCTCCATGGGGATCTTGAGATACTGTCCTGCCTGGTCGGAGATTTCCTTGGATAAGCCGTTTCCTTCGTTGCCGATGAGGAACGCCGTAGGCTCCCGGAAAGAAAAGGAATCGTAGTATTCCTGTCCTTTCAAGTGTGCCGCATAGGTGTAGATACCTTTTGCATGCATCTGTTCCAGCACCGGTGCCAGATCCGGCACGTAGACAAAAGGCACCCGGAAAATAGACCCCATGGTGGCACGGATGGTCTTGGGATTAAAGATATCAACCGTCTGGTTGTTCATGATAACACCCGTTATCCCTGCTCCTTCTCCGGTACGGATCATGGTTCCCAGATTGCCCGGATCCTGCAGATTTTCCAGCATCAGAAATAAAGGATCCGGCTGTTCCAACAGCTGTGTCAGATCATAGACCGGCTGTTCCAGCACTGTCAGAATGCCCTGGGGGGTCTGGGTATCCGCCATTTTGGCAAAGACTTCCGTGGAGACGGTCTCGTAACCGGTCTGCTGCAGCTTGTCCCAGAATGCTGTGTCTCCGTTCTGGGCATTCTGCCGGATCTTTTGCTCCAGTTCTTCCGTAAGGTAGACCTCCCGCACGTTTTTTACCGGAGCCTCCTCACACATTCTGATACCTTCTGCCAGAAATACGTGATCCTTGCGGCGCTCCTTTGCCTTGGTCTGCCACTGCACCACCTGTTTTACTTTTGCATTGTTGTTGCTTGTGATCATATCTGTCTGCTAACCGCTCCTAAACATCATAATAATATGGTTTCTCCGTTCTGCGAACTCTCGAAACCATAACAAACATGCGTAATCCGGGCTAATCGCCCTACTTACTTATGTTTGTTTACTCCTCTCATAGAATGATCCCCTGCCTGCAAGCAGTCGGGATGCATTCTATGGATGAGTTTATTATAGTCAAAAAGGCGTTTCCACGCAATGGGAAACGCCTTTGTCTTCATATCCGTTCAGACACTCTTATTTATAAAAGTGCCTGCTTCGCAGTCTGAACTGTTAAATTAAATTAGATGGACAGCAGATGAGATACCTCGAACTGGTACTCATTGATGCCCTTCTGCATCTGCAAAGCCTCTTCGATATCGAAATCGATGAACTCACCGTGCTGATAACCTACGACACGGTTGGTCTTGCCTTCCAGCATGATATCTACTGCGTAAGCACCCATGATAGATGCATAGTAACGATCCTTGGCAGTAGGGCTTCCGCCACGCTGCATGTAACCTAAGATCGTAGCACGGGTCTCAATACCGGTAGCAGCCTCGATACGACGGGCCATGGAAGTGGAATGTCCGATTCCCTCGGCATTGATGATGATATGATGGGTCTTACCATGCTTACGGTTGGTAATGATATTATTGATAATATTCTGTTCGTTGTAATCGTACTTCTCGGGAAGCAGGATATCCTCGGCACCGTTGGCAATACCGCACCACAGAGCGATATAACCGGCATTTCTGCCCATTACCTCGATGATACTGCATCTCTCATGAGAGGAAGAGGTATCCTTAACCTTGTCGATTGCCTGCATTGCTGTGTTGACAGCAGTATCGAAACCGATGGTGTACTCGGTACATGCAATATCCAGGTCGATGGTTCCGGGAAGACCGATGGTATTAATACCAAGTCTGGACAGTGCCTGTGCACCACGGTAAGAACCGTCACCGCCGATGACAACGATACCGTCGATACCGTGCTTTCTGCAGATCTCAGCACCCTTCTTCTGTCCTTCCGCTTCCTTGAACTCCAGACAACGTGCGGTTCCTAAGATCGTACCACCGCGCTGAATGATATCGGATACGTCCTTGGCTTCCATATCTATGATCTCTTCATTCAAAAGACCCTGATAGCCTTTTTTGATTCCCTTAACCTTCAGTCCTCTTGCAATGGCTGTACGAACAACTGCACGAATAGCAGCGTTCATTCCCGGTGCATCACCGCCGCTGGTCAATACGCCGATCGTCTTAATCTCTTTTGCCATGACTGTTACCTCCTAAGTAAACGAACGAATAATTTTCTCTTCTCGATTCCTTATTTTAATCTATTTTTGAGCGGTTTTCAATAGGTTTCGTTATAAATTTAACATTTTCTTTTCCGAACAGCAATGTAAGCTTTTCCATTAATGCCCCGTCGGCTTTTACCTGGAGATTTTGGGGCAGGATCTTAATATTTTTAATGTCCCGCAGATAGATCACCACATCGTCATCCCCGTCGGAATCCGCAATGGCCTGCAGCAGTTCCTGCTCTCTGGTCTTATAGGCCTCCATATTGGGGAACTGGATCCAGGCTCCCGCCGGCATGCCTTTTTTCTGAGGGGTTCCATTTGCCTGTGTACGCTGCCCGGACTGCATTTGTCCTGCTGCCTGACCGGTCTGTCCCACCGACATACTGCTGCTGTTCATACCGTCATTTTGGTATTGTCCGTAGCCGTTCCCGGCATTCCGGTATCCACCGGCACCGCCATTTCCACTTCCGTTTCCGTAGGATCCGCCGCGGCTGCTGCCGCCCCGGCCTCCGTAATTTCTGGGGAACAGGGGCTGGTTCGCCGCTCTCGCAGCCTGCGCATCCTCGAAACTGATGATCTGGTCGCAGATCAGCTTGCCGTCCTTGTCTTCTTCCAGGGATACTCTGCCCCGGATAAACACCTTCGCATCCTCCACAAGCAAGGTACTGTAGCGCTCGTACACCTGTGGAAATACCACGACTTCCACATTACCGATCAGATCCTCCACATTCAAAAATGCCATGATCTTGTCATTCTTGGTGTATTTTACTGTCTTGTCCGCGATCAATCCTCCGATGACTGCATTGGCCTGGTCCCTGACTAACTGCACCTCTCCGGTCTCTTCATCCAGGGCAAAATCCCCGGCAGTATTGCTGATGCAGTTCTGCCACAGCTCCTGATATTCCTCCAGGGGATGACCGCTGACGTAGACACCCAGCACCTCTTTTTCGAAGCCCAACAGCATCTCCTTATTGTATTCGCCCACATCCGGCATCCGGATATCGAATTCTTCCTTATCTTCTTCCCCTGCAATGTCAAACAGGGAGATCTGTCCGGCCAGATTGTTCTTTTTATCATGGGCAATATGGTCCGCGATCTGCACATAGACACTCATGAACTGTTTTCTCGTACCGCCCAGTCCGTCCATGGCTCCTGCTTTGATCAGGTTCTCAATAGCCCGCTTATTCATCTCTTTTTTATCGGACATGCGGGTAATAAAGTCCTTCAGATTCGTGAAAGGGCCTCTTTCCTTACGCTCCTGTACCAGGCTGTCAATGATGGGACGTCCCACACCCTTGATAGCTGTCAGGGCATAGCGGATCTTGCCGTCTGTCACAGAGAATCCGGCTTCTCCCGCATTTACATCCGGCGGCAGAATGGCGATATTCATGTTCCGGCAGTTCAAAATATACTCCGATACTTTTTTCGGGTTATCGATGACGGAAGTCATCAACGCCGCCATGAATTCTACGGGATAATAGTATTTCAAATACGCTGTCTGGTAAGCCACTACCGCATAACAGGCCGCATGGGACTTGTTGAACGCATATTTGGCAAAATCCATCATCATATCGTAGATCTGTCCGGCTGTCTGCTCGTCAATGCCGTTGGCAATACAGCCGGGGACATTTTCCTCCGGGTTGCCGTAGATGAAGTTGGCCCGCTCTTTTTCCATGACGGACTGTTTCTTCTTACTCATGGCACGGCGCACCAGATCGCTTCGTCCCAGTGTATAGCCCGCCAGATCACGAACGATCTGCATTACCTGTTCCTGATATACAATACAGCCGTAGGTGGGCTTTAAGATCGGCTCCAGCTGGGGACAGGCATAAGTTACCGCATCCGGATGATTTTTACCCTGAATATACTTCGGGATAAAATCCATAGGACCTGGACGATACAGGGAAATACCAGCCACCACATCTTCCAGATTCTGGGGACGCAATTCCTTCATGAAGCTCTTCATTCCGGCACTTTCCAGCTGGAACACTCCTTCCGTTCTGCCGGTGCCGATCGATGCCAGCACCTTCGGATCGTTGTAGTCAATCGCATCCACATCAATATGTCTGCCGGTGGTATTTTCAATGAATTTTACCGCATCATGGATCACTGTCAGCGTGCGCAGCCCAAGGAAATCCATTTTCAGAAGCCCCAGTTCCTCCAATGTCGTCATGGTAAACTGGGTAACGATGGAACCGTCGGAGCCTCTGGACAGAGGAACAAATTCATCCGCCGACTTCTGGCAGATGACTACACCCGCTGCATGCATGGAGGTATGTCTGGGCAGTCCTTCCAGACGCTTGCACATATCAATCAGATGATGTACCTGTTCGTCCTCCTGGTACAGCTTACGGAACTCCGGATTCATTTCCAGAGCCTTATTCAGGGTAATATTCAACTCGTTGGGAACCATCTTCGCAATGGAATCCACAAAAGCATAGGGCAGATCCATCACACGTCCCACATCACGGATGACACCCTTGGCTGCCAGGGTACCGAACGTAACGATCTGCACCACCTTGTCGTTGCCGTATTTTCTGCCCACATAATCAATGACTTCCTGTCTCCGTTCGAAGCAGAAGTCCACATCAATATCGGGCATGGACACACGTTCCGGATTCAGGAAACGTTCAAACAGCAGATTATAATGAATGGGATCAATGTTGGTGATCTTCAGGCAATATGCCACGATACTTCCCGCAGCGGAACCTCGTCCCGGTCCCACCGGAATCCCGTGCTCTTTCGCATAGTTGATGAAATCCCATACGATCAGGAAATAGTCCACATATCCCATTCTGCGGATGACACCCAGCTCGTAATCCAGACGTTCCCGCAGGGTCTGTCCGGTCTCCCCGGCAGGCTGGTCACCGTCACCGTAACGCTCTGCCAGTCCGTCATTACAAAGCTTGTTCAGATAGCTCCAGGAATCGTACCCCTCCGGCACATCGTATTTCGGCAGCTTCGTCACGCCAAACTCTATCTCCACATTACAACGGTCTGCAATCCTCTGGGTATTCTCCACGGCCTCCCATGCATAGGGGAACAGTCCCTTCATTTCCTCTTCGCTCTTGACGTAATACTGACCGCCCTCATAACGCATGCGATCCTCGTCCGCCAGCTTTTTGCCGGTCTGCAGACACAGCAGAATATCGTGGGGAATCGCATCCTCAGCATAGGTGTAATGCACATCGTTGGTGGTTACCAGCGGAATGTCCAGTTCTCTGCTCATCTGGAGCAGTTCCATGTTCACCGTACGCTGCTCCGGGATACCGTGATCCTGCAGTTCCAGAAAATAATTGCCCTTGCCGAAGCAGGCCTCGTATTTGCGAGCCGCTTTTCTCGCTTCGTCCTTCATTCCCTTCAGAATAAACCGGGGCACTTCACCTGCAAGGCAGGCTGACAATGCGATAATTCCCTCGTGGAACTCCTGCAGCACTTCCATGTCCACACGGGGTTTATAATAATATCCTTCCGTAAAGCCACGGCTGACGATTTTCATCAGATTCGCATAACCGGTATTATTCTCTGCCAGCAGCACCAGATGATGATAGCGATCCTCTCCGCCGGTCAGTTCTTTGTCAAAACGGGAATTCGGCGCCACATACACCTCGCAGCCCAGGATTGGCTTGATGCCGGCTTCCCTCGCGGCACGGTAAAAATCGATTACACCGTACATGACACCATGGTCGGTAATTGCCGCACTGTTCATTCCCAGCTCTTTGACTCTGGCCACATACTCTTTGATCTTATTGGATCCATCCAGCAGCGAATATTCTGTATGAACATGAAGATGTGTAAATGCCATTTTGTCGTTCCCTTTCTAGTGCAGTTCTTTTGCTCTTCTGACGCATTCCTCGTAGACCGGTCCCACCTGTTCTCTATGATAACCGGGGGCCAGCATTGCCGCAAAATGCAATGTCTCCAACGTCTCTTCCTGTGCCGGTGTCGGGTGTGACGGCACCACTACACGGGTACTCCATATTAACATACAGCCGGTATACTCCACCATGAAAAATATAGGCTCCATATTTTTCTCCATACGGCTGTTCAGTGTCAGTTTATCTTCGCCGGAGATTTCCTCCAGCTTTTTGATATGAGAAGGCTGTGGCTCTTCCACACTGCCGTCCGGCAGGATCACACACTCACAGGGTTCCATATCCTCCCTGTGTGCATTGATAAATTCCATAACAGTCATTCCCACACCTCCTTTGTTCCATCTGTCAGTCTATGCTTCTGCCCGGATTGCCCAGCGCATCTTCGTGGAACGGGCCCTGCCGTTCTGTACGCATTCTTCCGCAGAAGGGCGGATCACGTCTTTCGCATAATCGGCATAAATGCCGTTCCGGTAGCCTTCCTTCAATGCCTGCTTCACCAGCTTGTCTTCGCCGGAATGGAAAGTCAGGATAGCTACTCTTCCGCCGGGTTTCAAGGCTCCCGGCAGCTTTTCCATGAACTCATACAATACTTCAAATTCACGGTTCACATCAATACGCAGAGCCTGGAACGTCCTCTGACAGGTCTTCTTGATGGTATCTTTTTTCTCCTTTTCCGGGAGAAAATCCAGAGTCTTCTCAATGACTTCCCGCAGTTTCGTCGTGGTATCGATCCGATGTCCCTTACGTATCTCATCGGTAATGGCCCTCGCTAGCTCCTCGCAGTAGGGCTCGTCGGAATTCTCATAAAGCATTCCCGCCAGTTCTTCTCTTGTGATGGTATCCAGTCGTTCTGCCGCACTGATGCCCTGCTGTTGGTTCAGTCTGAGGTCTAACGGTCCGTCCACCTTGAAGGAAAAACCTCTGCTGGGGTTATCGATCTGCATGGAGGATACTCCCAGATCTGCCAGAATAAAATCAAATCCTCCGACCTCTTTTGCAATCTCATCTATAGTGCAGAAATTCTGTAATTTGATGGTCAGAATCTCTTCTCCGTAACCGGCCTCTGCCAGTCGTTTCTTCGTCTTGGCAGACTCCTCCGGATCTACGTCTGTGGCATAGATATGCCCACGCCCCTGCAGCTGATCCAACATGGCTTTCGTATGCCCACCGTAGCCCAGTGTTGCATCAAATCCGGTCTCTCCCGGCTGGATCTTCAGGAAATCCAGAATCTCCTTTACCATAATGGAGATATGCATGCCTGCGGGAGTGTTTCCCTTCTGAATCACATGGGCTATGGTATCCCCGTATTTTTCCGGCTGTAATTCTTTATATTTTTCCTCGAATTTTCTGGGATATTTTCCTTTATAACGCACCCGGCGCTTGTGGGGTGTCTGCTCCTGATCCATTCCTATGCTTACCTCATTTCATTATTTCATTCTCTGTGTCCGCAATTCTGTTTCCCTGTAATTATATCCCATTCCGGGCAGCCTTGTCCACTTCCTGTCAGAGAAAAAAAGCAGGCATCGTTGCCGATACCTGCTTTTCCAGCTGTACTATATTTTTCTCAATGTCTCAGCCGTTCTTATTCCTGAGGAAGAATAAACTTGCTGATCAGCTCATCCAGAGAGATTGCCTGTGCAGACAATTCCTGGCTGGTAGCGGAAGATTCTTCTGCGGTAGCGGAGTTGGACTGTACTACCTCGGAGATCTGGTTGACACCCTGCTCTGCCTGATCCATGGCATTGGCCTGGTCCTTGGAGATCTCGCTGATACTGCGGGAAGACTCTGCAATCTTGCCGATACCGTCTACTACGATCTCGATGGAAGCAGCAGCGCTGTCTGCAGCCTGGTTGCCTTCCTTGATCTCCTGCATGGAACCTTCAATCAGGTCTCTGGTATCTACAGCAGACTTGGTACTCTGCTCTGCCAGCTGACGGATCTGGTCAGCAACCACAGCGAATCCACGGCCTGCCTCACCTGCTCTGGCTGCCTCGATGGAAGCATTCAGGGACAACAGGTTGGTCTGGGATGCAATATCCTCGATTTCAGAAATGATATTGCCGATCTTGTTGGAAGTATCACTGATTCTGGCCATAGCATCCACCATAGCCTTCATCTCTGCTCTGCTGTTATCTGCTTCGTTCGCATATTTTCTGGCCTGCTCATAGGACTCCTGTGCCTGTTCAGCAGCCTGCTCAATATTGGAAGTAATGTTGGTAATGGTAGCCTGCAGTTCTTCTACGGCACCTGCCTGCTCGGTAGCGCCCTCTGCCAGATTCTGGGAAGCATCTGCCAGGTTAGCTGCACCTGCGGATACCTGCCTGGAAGACTCCTCGATGGAACGCAGTGTCTGAGCCATCTGTGTCTTCATGTTACGGATAGACAGAAACAACTGTTCAAAATCACCCTGATACATATCCGGGTTCTTGGAAGTGATGTTGTAATTGCCGTTTGCCATCTGGCTCATAACTTCTCCGGTGTCGGCAATGACAAAACTCAGCTTTTCTGCCATTTCATTTGCAGAATGAATCATGTCAGCGATCTCATCCTTACTGTTCAGTGTCGGGAACGGATCGGACAGGTTACCCTGTGCAAAAGTCTCCAGACGCTTTGCCAATGCATCCAGCGGTGCTGCGATTCCCTGAGAGATTGCATGTTCCATTCTCGTTGCAATGATAATTGCTAGCACGATCACACCAACAATGATAAGCAGGAAGATAAATCCCATGATATTCAGTATGGAAGAAAGGGAATCTCCTTCACGGACATTCTCGTTCATAAGTTCACGCATGGTATCATAAATTTCATTATAAAGCGGTGCTACCTGATTCTGCATCAGCTCCTGTGCCTGCATACGCTTCTCTTCCATATCCACCTTACCGGTATTAATGGCCTGCTGATCCAGCTCCCAGTACTGCTGAATCTGCTCATTTACCTGATCATACAGTTCCTTCTCCTTTGAAGAAACAACAGTCTCGCCGACAACTTCCCAGTATTCAAGAAAAGCCTGCTTCTTCTCATCGTGAGTCGTGATCAGACCGTCCACCAGATCCGGGTCGTTATATCCTATGATTCCACGGGTTGCGGATCTTACATCCGTGAATACAGTCATGGCCTTACCGATATCTCCCTGTGAAAAACCGTAATTGGTCAATGCATGCTGATAGCGGTTCATGGTAACGATCATTGCCAGTGCTCCGAGCACTCCTGCAATAGATGATATAACTACAATAATGGCAAAAGCTTTTTTCAGGCGCTGCCTGATTTTCAAATTTTCGAACATTTTCCTCTCCTTACTATTGGTGATAACAAGTCATATTATAATATTGTAACATTTTGTAAAAATATGTAAATAACTTTTTTAATTTCGATTATATTTTTATATTTTATTTGTCTTTTCCCTGTTTTCCGTGTGTGGCGGATCAATATTCTCCATTAAACGCATTCACTGTATACACAGAAAACTCTCCTCAACAGAATAACATCTGTCCGGAGAGTTTTTCATAGTAATAGTAATATAGGAGATTATAATGCTTTTTTGATGGCTGCCATCAGTTCGTCATAGGTCTCATAGGCTGGAAGCTCCGGATGATCTTTTTTGATCTGTTCGGTACTCTTGAACAGGAACCCTGCCTTGCTGGCCTGGATCATGCCCAGATCGTTGTGGCTGTCACCGCTGGCGATGGTCTGGAAGCCGATGGACTGCAGCGCCTTCACCGTAGTATACTTGGAATTCTCCACACGCATCTTAAATCCGGTGATTTCACCATTGTCAGCTACCTCCAGGGAATTACAGAAGATGGTGGGGTAACCCAGTTTCTTCATCAGAGGACCGGCAAACTGTGAAAAGGTGTCACTGATAATGATGACCTGGGTAATGGAACGCAGCTCATCCAGAAACTCCTTCGCCCCGGGGATGGGGTCGATCTTTGCGATAGTCTCCTGAATCTCCTTCAGTCCCAGACCGTGTTCCTTCAGAATACCAAGTCTCCATTTCATTAATTTATCGTAATCCGGCTCGTCTCTGGTGGTTCTCTTCAGTTCCGGGATTCCGCTGGCCTCCGCAAAAGCGATCCAGATCTCCGGCACCAGTACTCCCTCCAGATCCAGGCATACAATATTCATATCCATCCTTATGTCCTCCCAGTAAATTCAAATGTATTTGTGACAAGTATACCCCATTTTACCTTTTTACGCAACCTTTTACTTTATTGTTGTAACGTGTTCTTGTAATGCAGTTGTAAATTTTTCTCAGATATATCATCATACGCACACAATTTTGAAACGAATATTTCCATGTGTTTTACATATTTTCGTTTCATGTCGTAGATGCCAAAGAGTGCCGCTTCACATTGTTTTCTGAAATTTGCTTGTAAATCCCACTTTTTTTCTGTTATTTTTGTGACATTTTAACTGTTTACTTTGTTCTATATGTGTTATAATAACCATAGTGCAAAAAGAACTTCTAAAAGCTCTCATCTACACGAAACAAACGTAGAGATCGAGGAGGTCATCATTATGTTGACATTAAAAGCTGAAAAAAGAAATCCAGACGAAAAAGCAAAGAAATTAAGAAGAGACGGTTATATCACCGGTGTTTTGTACGGAAAAGAAATGAAAGAGAATGTTTCCCTGAAATTCACAGAGAAGGATGCATCCGCTTTTATCAAGAATGCAAAAGAAGGCACCCAGGCTTATCTGGAACTGGATGGTAAGAATGTAGATGTTCTGGTAAAAAATATTGATTTTGATCCTCTGACCAAGAAATATATGGCTCTGGACTTTCAGGCTCTGGTAGCCGGCGAAATCGTATCCGCTACTGTTCCCATTGTCTATGTGAACGAAGACAAGGTACAGGGTATCTTCGAAGCGGAATTGTCGGAAGTACATTACAAAGCAGACCCCGCACATCTGTTGGATCCCATTGAGATTGATCTGGCTGCTCTGCCTCAGACAACGAAGACCATGTATGTCAAGGATCTGAAACTGGAAGAAAAAGGTGTGCATATCACCACCTCCGGAGAACAACAGCTGTTCCATATCGGCGAGTACGGTCAGGAAGAGCCTGCGGATACCGAAGAAGCAACCGAAACCAAATAATTCTGTCTATCCATAAAAAACCGGTGTCTGAAGTCTTTCTTCAGACACCGGTTTTTATTATTCAGCAATATTCTTACAGATATTTCTTCAACAGTTCTACCTTATCCAGCTTCTCCCAAGGCAGATCCACATCGGTACGTCCGAAGTGACCATAGGAGGAGGTCTGCTTGTAGATAGGTCTGCGCAGGTCCAGCATCTTGATGATGCCTGCAGGTCTTAAATCGAAGTTCTCACGGATGATCTCCACCAGCTTATCATCATGCAGTTTGCCCGTACCGAAAGTATCTACCATGATGGAAGTAGGATGTGCCACACCGATAGCGTAAGACAGCTGGATCTCACACTTTTCAGCCAGTCCTGCCGCTACGATATTCTTGGCAACGTAACGTGCTGCGTAAGCGGCACTTCTGTCCACTTTGGTACAGTCCTTGCCGGAGAATGCTCCGCCGCCGTGACGCGCATATCCGCCGTAGGTGTCTACGATGATCTTACGTCCGGTCAGTCCGCTGTCGCCGTTAGGTCCACCGATTACGAAACGTCCGGTTGGATTGATGAAGAATTTGGTGTCTGCATCGATCATGTCTACCGGCAGAACGGGATCAAATACATACTTCCTGATATCCTCATGGATCTGCTCCTGGGATACATGCTCGTCATGCTGGGTAGACAGAACAACCGCTTCCAGACGGAAAGGCTTGCCATTCTCGTCATACTCTACGGATACCTGGCTCTTTCCGTCGGGTCTTAAATAAGAAAGAGTACCGTCCTTACGAACCTTGGTCAGCTGTCTGGTCAGCTTGTGTGCCAGAGAGATGGGATACGGCATCAGTTCGGGAGTCTCGTTGGTCGCATAACCGAACATCATACCCTGATCTCCGGCACCGATGGCATCCAGCTGCTCATCGGTCATATGGCTCTCACGTGCTTCCAGCGCCTTGTCAACGCCCATGGCGATATCTGCGGACTGCTTGTCCAGAGATACCATAACCGCACAGGTATTGCCGTCGAATCCTTTTTCGGAAGAATCGTAGCCGATCTCGGTTACGGTCTTACGAACGATAGCGGGAATATCAATATTTGCCTTGGTGGTGATCTCACCCATAACCAGTACGAAACCGGTATTGGTGCAGGTCTCACATGCTACACGGCTGAAGGGATCCTGCTCCATCAGCGCATCCAGTACCGCATCAGATACGGCATCACAGATTTTGTCGGGATGTCCTTCGGTTACGGACTCCGATGTAAATAAACGTTTTTCCATTTGTCCTCCATTCTGCTTCCTTGCGGGAAGAGGGTCTATTGGTGTATAAGTTACTGTTACTGAATTTTAGGGAATAGAAAAGTCCGCTTTCATAAGCGGACTGATTTATTATCTGATCAAATCCTCTTATTGTTCGACAGTTGCTCGCTCAGGTGGGCACCTTCCGCATTCTGCGGGGTTGCCGTGGCTTCATCGATCCTATGTATCTCCACCACTCTGAATAAGGGAAAGTCTATATGAACTTTTCTACGCTAATTAACTTACTATGAGTTACCTGTTTTGTCAACAGACATTTTTTTCAAAATGTCATTCTGTTGTGGTTTATGAGAAATCCACTCATTAACCGATCTTCAGCTTGAACTTCTGCAGGTCCCGCTCCGTCTCGATCAACTCGATCTGGGCTCCCAGTCCCTGTAATTTCAGGTGGAAATCCTCATAACCTCTCTCAATATAGCGGATATCATCCACAGTAGAGAATCCTTCTGCAGACATGGCAGCCAGTACCAGTGCTGCTCCCGCCCGCAGATCCGGTGCGGAAATATTGGCTCCGGTATATCTGGATACACCGTCGATGATAGCGGTGTTGCCTTCTACTTTGATGCTGGCGCCCATACGGGTCAGCTCATCCACATATTTGAAACGGTTCTCGAAAATACTCTCCGTCACGATGCTGGTTCCTTTGGAAAGTCCCAGCGCCACTGTGATCTGGGGCTGCATATCCGTAGGAAATCCGGGATAAGGCAGGGTCTTCACCTGGGTATGCTTCAGAGGCTTGGACGCTACCACACGGATACAGTCATCCGCCTCCTCTACTTCACAGCCAATCTCCAGAAGTTTTGCCGTAATAGACTCCAGGTGCTTCGGAATCACATTTTTCACCGTCACATCGCCCTTGGTCACTGCCGCTGCGAACATAAACGTACCGGCTTCGATCTGATCGGGAATCACGGCATACTCTGTGCCATGCAGATGGGAAACACCCTTGATACGGATCACATCCGTACCGGCACCCTTGATATTTGCTCCCATGCTGTTCAGGAAGTTCGCCAGATCCACCACATGAGGCTCCTTGGCAGAGTTCTCGATAATCGTGGTGCCTTCCGCCATTACCGCAGCCATCATGATATTGATGGTAGCGCCGACACTGACCACATCCATATAAATATGGCTGCCGCGCAGATGCTCCGCCTGTGTCTTGATCAGGCCATGCTCGATCTTCACGTCCGCGCCCAGAGCACGGAAGCCTTTAATATGCTGGTCGATGGGACGGCTTCCAATGTTGCATCCGCCTGGAAGCGGTACCTGAGCGCTCTTATATTTTCCCAGCAAGGCGCCGATAAAATAATAAGATGCGCGGATACGGCGGATATATTCATCATCAACGGCGGCGGCATGGAAAGCTTTCTGGAGCAGGCACTGGAGCGATATCCCGAACTGACGGTGGTAGATACCTCCGAGGGGATTGCTTTGTTAGAGGAAGAAGCGCATCATCACCATGATGAGGAGGAAGAAGCGGAAGCGCATGAACACGAGCATGAGCATGAGCATGAGCATGAGGGCAATTCCCACATCTGGCTTTCTCCTGCAAGGGCGGCGCAGCAGGCAGAAAGCATTGCGGCGGCGTTAAGCGAGATGGATCAGGCGGATGCGGCTGTTTTTGCGGAAAATGCGGCGAGGTTCAAGGAGGAAACGGATGCGCTTTTGCAGGAGGCGGCGCAACTGAATTTGCCGGAAGGCACGGAAGCAGAGGTATTCCATGAGGGCTTCGCATACTTTGCGGAGCTGTTTGGGATGGAAATTGCAAGCGGTATTTTTGTGGACGAATATCAGGTACCTTCTGCGAAGGAGCTGACCGAAGCGGCAGATGAAGCGAGGGAGCACAACATCCGGTTCTTTCTGACGGCGGCAGATGATGGCAGGATTTATGCCGAAACACTGGCGCAGGAAACGGGCGAAACGATTACGCTCTTAGACCCGCTGACAACGGCGGCGAAAGGAAACCCCTCTTATATTGAGCGAATGAGAAGAAATATACAGGCTGTTGCACAGCATTGGAAGGAGGCGGCGGCATGAGCAACCATAACAGCTGCGGACTTTGCAGCATCGAAATGAAAAATATCAGCGTGACGAGCG
>ERZ791607.1009-NODE-1009-length-22980-cov-4.867437_pt1 | contig 22980 bp, 23 predicted proteins | sample MGYA00509964_ERZ791607 | MGnify/ENA primary metagenome ERZ791607 (study PRJEB30046, sample SAMN00791907) | human gut metagenome | study: EMG produced TPA metagenomics assembly of the A metagenome-wide association study of gut microbiota in type 2...
CCCTGGATCAGAGGCATGGCCGCATAACCACCGCCGAAGCTGAACATTCCTATTTGCAGAAAACTTAAAAATAATTGCAGATAGATCATTTTCCAGACCTCCTTTTGGAAAGAAGTGTCCGGACCAAACCAATCAGTCCGCAGACGATCACAATGTAGACCACATTGATCTCCAGAATACATGCTGCCAAAAAAGCCCCCAACATAATGACAAGTGACATAGGATCTTTCTCTTTTACGATAGGTGCACCCATATCATACGTCACGGAAGCGATCACCGCTCCCACTCCTGCCTGCATCCCAGACAGCATCTGCGCCACGAAGAAGTTACTGCGGAACACATTGTAGCAGACAGATATTGCCGCTATAATCACAAAGGGCGGCAGGATCGTTCCAAGGATCGCCACCAGTGCCCCCGGGATCCCGGCCAGCTTGTACCCCACCACGATGGCTCCGTTGACTGCGATCGCGCCGGGCGAAGACTGGGCGATGGCCACCAGATCCAGCATTTCGTCTTCTCCGATCCAATGGTATTCATCCACGAATTTCTTCTTCATCAGCGTAACGATGACATAACCGCCCCCGAACGTGAATGCACTCAGATACAGTGTGGACAGGAATATTTTCCACAATATTTTTCCCCGGGATTCTTTTTCTTCCCTACTTTCCATGCTACTTTTCTCCATTCTTTTTGACAGTGCCTTCCCGCATCCTTGCTGTTCTGTCTGTCAACCGTAAAACTGCACCGCATTTTTCAATGCTCCACACACACAACAGTATCTGGGCGTAACCGAAAAACACCGCCGGAGTCCCGATCAGCGTTACCAGCCCCAGTGCCCAGCTTCCCATTCTCTGTACAAAATCCCACGGGAAATACCGCAGAGACATTACAGTGAGCAATGCCGCCGCTCCCAGCCAGATATGATCATTTTTGGCGCATATCTTTTTTCCTTTTACAAAGCTTTGATAGAGCAAAAACAACAGACAGCCAAGCAACAGAATTCCCATTCCGGGGTGTCCGTTCCTATAAAAATAAGTACTGAACAGACCGCCGATACTGTATCCCTGCTCCATGATGCTGGTATATTCCAATCCGCTCTCCGCAAAGGACCCGTCGAACAGCCAGTGTTTCCACGTCATATAGGTGGGGTATGCCATGGCAACTCCCAGAATTCCGATCACCGGATATTGCCATTGTCTCCGGCAGATACCACCCACGCAGATCAGGAACAAAAGCGTCAACGCGGCTACGCCATCCAGTCTTCCGATAATCCCCAGGGCCAGTACTGCGGTCAATCCGTAGCCTGTCTTCCAGAACATTTTCTCCGTATCCGACATTTTTACCAGAGACGCTGCCAGGATCGGCACCACCATCCATATCAGAATCTGTGACCGATCCACACTTTCCGTTACCACATATACATGATAAGGCAGCAACAGATACCCCAATGCCCCCACCAGTGAAAACCAGTCTTTCTTTTTTCTCTTTAAAAGGCAATGGAACATACTCCATGCGGTTCCAAAGGTAATAATCTGGGTCAATATGATAAAAGTACTTTCCATCTGTTATTCTCCTGTCATGAAAGGTTCTTCATTGTACCAGTACTGAACATCCGATTGCAGTATAATGGTATTTTCATAATATACCACCTGTAAAACAAGTATTAACAGTACCGCAAACACGATCCAAGGGGAAATTTTGTTCTGGCTTTTTCTTTTTTGAAGAAGTATCCATACCACACTGCCCAGTACTGCATATCCCAACACACAGACAACAAACTTTCCGGGATTTCCCATTACATATAAGGTCTTCACCGCCAGAGGATTCCATATACCAAAAGCTGCTGCGGCCAACACCAGTCGGGCATCCTTTCCCCATTTGGAAAACAGGAAATAAAGCAATGCAAGTGCAGCTCCGGATAAAAATGCTATCATGATCTTATAAGATGTTGCGACCGGAAATCCAATCCACCGCATTCCTGCCGGAATCCATAAATATAGTAAATGGGCTGCCGGAATCCTTCCCCATTCTCCCTGAAGCATATACTCTGTTTCTCTCAGGCACTGTACACTGTCAGTCCCCAGAACAAGATAATCCACCAGCAAGGGGATACAGGCTATCATCCAGATTCCCACCATTGCACAGTTGATCCATTTTTTCTGTCCGCTCACTTTTTTACACAATACTTTTCTGCGGAATATCGCAATTCCATCCAGACAGGCAAAAAGAACCAGCACTATTACAAAAAGGATCCTTCTTCCGGCGGTTGTCTTCTCTACTTTCAACTCATAGGAAACATTTCCTCCCTCCGAAAATGGCTGTATCTGCAGATGTGCTGCATCAACCGTATCTGCCACATAATAGGTAATCCTTTTATGCTCCGTATCTGCAGGCAAAGTTGCCCGGTTGCCCCTGATCGCACGAAAAGTGGTCTCCTCCGCTTCCAGACTGATCTCCATTCCGCTTCCGATTCCGCCATTTGCAATATCCGACTCTACTATGATGCGATATACTCCCGGGTTCAATGCAAAATCTTTGCTGACGATCCCCCCTGTTTCTTCCACCCGATACAATTGCTGATGATCTGCCTCAAATACAATATCCGATCCCCCAAAAGACAGCACGAACAGAACCGCTAAGAGAAGCCCTTCCGCTAATAAAATCCATTTCTTTTTCATCTCTGTCTCCTCTTCCGAATCCCGAAAAACACGATACCCGCTACTGTGATCAAAGTAACCAGTTCCGCCGTTCTCCAATACCACGGTTCCACAAAACGCACTCTGACTGTTCCGGCATATCCACCCGGAATGCACACTTGCAAAATATGTCCACCGTCGTCTGTGATCTCCAATACTTCTCCTTTGTCATCCCTGGCTGCATATCCCTTATACATGAGAACCGGAAGTGTTACTATTTCCTCCCGGGCCGAATCATTCCTGCAGAAAAAGCTTATATTTAAACCTCTCTTTTCATAGTCTGCGATCTGAATATTCTCATTGGCTTCCGGTCTTGCAAAAGTCAGCTTTGTGCTGTCCGTTCCATAGATCAGATACTCTTCTCCGGAGATGTAACCAAATCCCATACTTTCCTGATTATATAATGTAACGTCCCTCTCCTGTACTCCCGAATCCATCATAAACAGATAGGATGCAGACAAAGACACTACTGCCGTGATCAGACTCATCTGATAGAAGATTTTCCGGTTGTTCTGAAAATATCGAATCACATATCCCGTTACCGTCACCAACAGAACCGTACCCCATCCCAGAAAACGATTGGGGAACTGCAGACTGCTCACCAGTGTCGCTGCAATGCCGGAAATTTTCTGAATGTTATCCCAGGGAAAGGAATTTGTGGACATCCATAATGCAAGGCATCCGAATCCTGCTGCCTTTATCGCAAAGCTCTTCTCAGCCTCTTTTTGTTTTTGCAAATCTCCCAAAAATAACAGCAGCCAGAAAATCATCATTCCTATTACCAGAAACAATCCTACCCCGATAGGATTCAGTAAATCCCCTGCCTTGCCTTCCATGGATTCCGGAATTCTGCTGAACCAGAACTGCTGTAATATTTGCGCAAAAATGGTTCCTCTGTCCTGGATAGTTCTCGCCGATGCATGGCGTATCCTGACATCCTGTGTCAAATAATAGTCAACAAACGGTACCAGATACCACAAGCTTAATCCCAGCGCAAAAAATGCTCCACTCGCAAGCTGCCGAAATCTTTGCCATGCAAATACTCTGCGGATATAAATCAGACAGAACAGCACTGTGAACAATGCCGTAATCTCACAGGTCAGTACATGGGTCTGGATCAATCCGGCATATCCCAGTCCCAAAATGATCCAGCTTTTATGAAACTCTCTGTCTTCCACATCTTTTTCAAAGACAAGATAAATTCCGTATACCACCAGCGGCAGAAACGTATAGGCGCTTCCCTCTCCTACAGCTCCTACCATTACCAGTTTAAAAAATCTAAATATGGATAAAGTATACAATGCGCTGCAGACCAGGCCTATGATCCGGTCTTTGAATATTCCGCTAAAGCAGTACCAGGCTATCGCTGCCGTAGCAATATTAAGTCCTATGCAATAGAAAGCATAGCTTTCTGTCATCGTAAAGCCTGCCATGCGCAGAAGTGCCGGAAAATACAATAACAGATTACAATAGAAAATACCATTGGCGTATCCGTGGTCAAATACCCATCTGGGTTCCAGCCGTACCGGGAACTGTCCGGTCAGAAGTCCATCCTTTACACCTTCAATACGGTGCAAATGATAGGTCAGATCCGCTCCGGACACCATGCCGTCATAAAAATAGGGGATGGAGGCAAAAAAGGCGATCACACCGATTCCAAACAGGATCTGACGTCTCTGCTCATTTCTGCCTTTTACCGCCTCCCGACGCTCCAGCCACATGGTCGCAAGAACCAACAGTGCTGCTGCCGCAAGGATCACAAGATATCTTGTCCACAGAAGATTCGTCTCCACGATCCGCAGATTCCCGGTGGTCAGCTTTTCCCGTCCGGAATAATCGATTGTCACCGTCAGTTCTTCTGTGGGCTCATAAAGCCAGAAATCATAGGAAGTATGCCCCAGTGCACTGTACAGATGCTCGCCGTTGCACAACAGGCCTCCCTGATACACAGTGCCGTCTTTCACAGTGCAGACCGCGATGGCATCCCCGGTGCATTCGTAGGACAGCTCCACCCGGTATACTCCTGTCCCTAGAGAAATATGCTCAAATACCGGCTCTTCTGCATAAGATTCCCCTTCCGCAAAAGTATAGCTTCCGGTATAGTTCCATTCCCGGTTGGGCATGGCAATACGGATGATACAACCCACCATCAATGTAGCCAGAATCCCCAGAATCACATATCTGATATAAGGTTTTTTCTTCACCTTTCCCATTCTCCTTTGGTCACATGTTGTAAATCATTTGAAATAAAACGCAAAAATCCATAGTGAGTATAGCACAAAAAAAAGATAATGAAAACTCTCTTCATTATCTTTTTCCTGTATTTATGCGATTCCTATGCCTGTTTTGTATGATGTTCCACATGTTCGAAGGTGAATACATTCAGGAACTGTTTTGCTCTCTCTGTCTCCGGATGTTCGAAAAATTTATCGGGAGCGGCCTCCTCCACGATCTTACCCTGGTCGATGAAAATAACTTTGTCCGCTACCGCCTTTGCAAACTGCATCTCATGGGTGACAATGAGCATGGTCTTGCCCTGTTTTGCCAGATCCAGCATAACATCCAGCACTTCTCTTACCATCTCCGGATCCAGTGCCGCGGTCACTTCATCGAACAGCAGGATCTCCGGATGCATGCACAATGCCCGGACGATGGCTACACGCTGCTTCTGTCCACCGGACAACTGTCTGGGATAACTCTTTGCCTTATCTGCCAGTCCCACGCGCGCCAGAAGCTCCATGGCCTCCTTCTGTGCCTCTGCCTTATCGCGCTTCTGTACCTTGACCGGTGCCAGCGTAATATTGTCCAGTACCGTCAGATGCGGGAACAGTTCATAGCTCTGGAATACCATACCGATCTTCTGACGCAGGGTGGTGATATTTTTACTGCCCTTGCGGATATCCATGCCCTGCAGCTTTATCGTACCGCCCTGAATAGGTTCCAGTGCATTAATACACCGAAGCAGCGTACTCTTACCACAGCCGCTGGGACCTACCACTACCAGAACATCTCCCTGTTTTACTTCCAGATTGATGCCGTCCAGGATCTTCTGGCCTTCATATTCTTTTGTCAGATTTTCTATCTTCAACAATGTCTCTGCCATGCTTTCACTCCATTCTCATTCCGACTCCGGTTCCATTTCTAATTCCACTTTTTCTCCAGCACTCTGGCCAGAACACTGAAGGGCCAGCAGGCGAAGAAATACAGAACAAATACCACAAGGAATACTCCGAACGCAGCATTGGGACTGCTCATACGATTGGCCTCAATGATCTGCTGTGCCACCTTCAGCATTTCCACCACGCCGATCATGAGCACCAGGCTGGTGGTCTTGACCATACGGGTGATCAGATTGATGGACAGCGGAATCAGTCTCCGCACAGTCTGCGGAATAATGATATACAGATACGTCTGTATTTTACTGAATCCCAGTGCTTCACTGCTTTCGTACTGATGCTTCGGAATACTGATCAGCGCTCCACGCACCAGATCTCCCATCTCTGCGGTGCCCCACAGGACGAAGACGATGACGGATGCCACCTCTCCGGACAGATTCCAGCCCAGTGCTCTGGTAGATCCGAAATATACAATAAATAAAAGCACCAGCTGCGGCATGATACGGATGAATTCCAGATAGACCCGGAAGATAGCTTTGACGAACCGGTTCTTCACCGTCATCAACGCTCCCACCAGAATACCTAACGGCATACTGATCAGAATAGATACGATACTGATCTTCATGGCTACCCATAATCCCTGCAGCAGACGGAGCATGTTCGTGCCTTTGAATAATACATCAATCCCCAAATCCGGCATAACGCATCCTCCTCTCCACCAGAGATCCCACGATCGATACCGGCAGCAGGATCAACAGATAAAATACCACCAGAAGGAAAAGGCTCTCGGTAGTCTTATAATACAGGCCGATCAGATCCTTTGCCGTAAACATCAGATCCATCAGACTGATGGCACTGAATACACTGGTCTCCTTCAACAGGAAAATAATATTCGCCACAAATGCCGGGATACTGGTAGACATGGCCTGGGGCAGGATCACATATCTTAGTACCTGTCCGGAGTTCATTCCCAGGCTGATGGCACTTTCATTCTGGATCGGTTCCACGGCCTCCAGACCGCTGCGGAATGCCTCCGCCATATAACTGCCACCTAAAAATGCCAGTCCTACCACACCGCAGACCTCTGCTGACATCCGGATCCCAATCTTCGGAAATCCGTAATAAATAAAAAACAGCTGTACCAGAAGCGGTGTATTACGGCTCAGTTCCACGTAGACCGCTACGATCCACCGAAGCACCGGTACTTTATAATATTGTATCGCCGCACATACCAGTCCCAGCAGAATCGCAAACAGGATTCCGATGACCCCGATCTTAACGGTGAGCAACGCTGCCTTTTCATACATAGGCAGATATTTTCCTATAAATTCCCAGTTCATGTATTTCTTTCCTTTCAGGAAGCTTTTCAACAATCGTGACTATTCAGAATAGTTACACACAACTTTTTAGATTATAACAAAAGAAGTAGCCAGATGCAAGAAAAGACTGCGGCGGCAACATACGTGCCCCGCAGTCCCCTCTCTATCATTCTATTCCGATCCGTACTTATTGTGCGGTTACCTTGCCGCCTTCTACTACCAGGCTGTCCTCGTAATCCAGACCATAGGTATCTGCCAGAGTTGCCTCGTAATCTGCATGGAAGAAGTTCTCTTCACCAAGGCTTGCGATCTCATCGTTGATCCAGTCAAGCAGAGTAGTATTGCCCTTAGATACTGCGGGAGCGATGGTATCAGCGCTGCCCAGAGAAGGAATACCTACGGTATAGCCTTCATTCTGCAGAGCAAATGCGATGACCTCAGTGTTGTCGTTTGCCCATGCTACGGAAGTACCGTTTTCAAAAGCTTCCTTAGCGGTTGCATAGGAATCGAACTTCTGTAAAGGAATGTCCGGATAATTAGCAATCAGATAGGTCTCTGCGGTGGTTCCGGAGATCACAATAATAGAATCATCTGCATTCCAGTTATCCAGAGTGGTGATTACATTATCATCCTTGGATACCACGCCAAGTGACACATTCATATAAGGAGAAGCGAAATCCACTTCCTCTGCTCTCTCGGGAGTTACGGTAAAGTTCGCCAGGATCACATCTACCTTACCGGTCTGTAAATACTCAATACGATTGGCTGCCTCTGTAGATACGAAATTCACATCTACCCCCAGGTCTTCGCCGAGTCTTCTTGCATAATACACATCATAGCCCTGATATTCACCGTTCTCATCCACATAGCCGAACGGATTCTTATCAGAAAATACACCGATATTGATGGTACCGCTTTCCTTGATCTCATCCAGAGTGCGGTATACAGCCTTGCTTCCAGCATCGTTGCTGCCGGTAGCTGCTGCGCCGTTATCGTTGCTGCCGCATGCGGTCAGCCCCAGTGCCAATGCTCCTGTTAATGCCAGTGCCAAAACGCTCTTCCACTCAAACTTCTTCATAATCCTTTTCCTCCTCTTCGATGTCTCATTTAAGTATCGAATCAACTTATGGGTAGGATTATATCTCCTATTTCATACTATGTCAATAGGAAAACAGTAATTTGTTTCTACTTTTTGCGAAAAAATAAAATCAATGCTATAATATTATTGTTACTTTTGATTGTAAACAGACCTTGTAACCGGAATTCCGTAAGAGATAATAAAGGAGAACAAAAGAATAATATATGAAAAAACCGATTTCACGTTTCTATCTGCTGTTGGTTCTCGTTCCGTTACTGTTACTGGCGAGCATGGGCGGCTATTACTTTCTGGAAGAAACTGCTGCAGGCAGCGATGTTGTTGTCGTTCCACAGACCCCTGCACCGCCTTCTGCCACACCGGTTCCCGTCCCTACTCCGGAGCCGACCCCCACTCCCTTCCCGGAGCATGACATTACGCTCATGGCTGTCGGGGACAACCTGATGCATCTGGGAATCGTGGCCAGTGGAAAACAGGAGGACGGAACTTATGATTTCTCCATGCTGTTTCAGGGGATTTCACCCTTCTTAAACGCGGCAGGCATCCGGATCATCAATCAGGAAACTGTCATGGGTGGCAATTCCCGGGGATTTTCCGGTTTTCCCTATTTTAATTCTCCTACCGAAGTTGGGGATGCGATTGCGGATGCCGGATTCAACGTGGTTCTGCAGGCATCCAATCACACCGCGGATCAGAAGCTGGACGGCCTGTTGTACTGTGCGGATTTCTGGAAAAACAAGCACCCGGAGGTACTGGTAACCGGTATTCACGAAGACGCTTCACAGGCAGATGACATTCCGTTACTTACCATCGATGATGTCACTTTCGCCATCTTAAATTATACCTACGGTGCCAATACCGAGACACTCCCCTTAGATCTGCTGGGGCATCTGAATCTTCTGTGTGCCGTAAATGAGAAAACCGGACAGATGGACTTCACCACGCTGAACCCGCAGGTCTTAGAGGATATCTCCCGGGCAAAAGAACTGGCAGATATCGTCATCGTCTGTCCTCACTGGGGGACTGAGTATTCCTCCAAAATCTCAAGCTATCAGGAAAAATGGGCACTGGAGATGACAGAAGCCGGTGCCGATGTCATTATCGGAACCCATCCCCATGTGGTAGAGCCTGTGGAATGGATCACCGCAGAAAACGGCAATGAGTCTCTGTGCTATTATTCGCTGGGCAATTATGTGTCCACCCAGAAAAATGCTCTCAGCATGTTAGAGGGTATGGCCTGGCTGACTTTTCACGTTGCAGAGGACGGTGTCTCCATCGAGCGGAAGACCACCGGTGTGATCCCGCTGGTCTGTCAGTACACCTCCGGACCGGTACGGTTTGAAAATGTCTATCTGCTGGAAGAATATACCGAAGAGCTGGCGGCCTCCCACGGCATCCGCAATTATGCCGGTGTGGTCCTTCATCTGGAAGACCTGCAAAAATGGAGCGACGAGATCCTCGGTGATTTCGTACTCACCAAAGATCAGGCGCTCCATAATTTCAAAACCGATTCTATTAATCAATAACGTTTCGCATACCGATGATGGGACTGTAGTCCACAGCACTGATAATGACACCTTTCCGTGAATTGGCGGAATGGATGATCTGTCCGTCACCGATATACAGTCCTACATGGGTACAGCTCTTCCCTCCATTGGAACTATAACATACAATATCTCCTGGCTGAAGTTCTTCAGAACTGATACTGCGTCCGGCACCGGAATACTGTCCTCCCGGTGTACGGCTGATAGAATATCCGAACTCCGCATAGATAAAGCAGGTAAATCCCGAACAATCTGTACCTCCTGACAGACTGGAACCTCCGTGTACATACCGGTTGCCCAGATACTGCATGGCATACTCAATGATACCCTGTCTGAGTTCCGCATTGGAGGTATAAGTAGTTGCGGGAAGTGTGATGCTCGTGATCACCTCCGGGGCATCCTGCTCGGCAGTCTGTTCTCTTGCCTGCAATGCCTTCTGTGCGGCAATTTCCGCCTGTTCCTCTTCTATTGTCTTCGCATAGATAAATTCTTCCGAGATCGTAACATATTCCGCAGAGACATAGCCTTCCTTGCTGTCGGTGTACTGTACCTTCAGCCAGTCTCCGTCATTCTCCAGAATTTTTACCTTTTCTCCATTGTCAATGTAACCAATTCTTTTTGCATCTGTGGCAGGATCCTGTCTCACATTCAGACGGTCTGCGATAACCACAGCATATCTGGTCACATAATTGTCTACAACCTCAGCTGCTGCATCTCCGTAAATAAAAAACTCTGCCTTGATATAGCCCTCCACATTACCGGAGATGATCCGGAACCAGTCCTGATCCTCTCCTGCCACATCCAGGATCTGTGCCACCGCTCCGTCATAGATTTTGCCCACTACAGCACTGTCTGTGTTCGGTTCTGTCCGGACATTGACGTAATTCGTCACATTGGCGATCGCTAACGATGCATACTCATCTGCGTTCGTATCCTCTACGGAAGCTTCGTCTACCGGAACATCCTCCGGATCCGACACCCCTTCCAGTGCTCTGGGATCTTCCGTCTCGCCACCCTGTACCGCCAGCAGATCCTCTATGGTAATCTGTCCGGTAGCCGGGATCGGCTCGACACCGATCTGATGTACTCCTGCCGCATGTACTTTCTGTACCGAGGTTTCACTCTGTATTTTCAGTTCTCCGTTTCCTGCTGCCACCACCATACTGACTCCGGTGAGAGCGACCGCCAGTGCCATGAACATTCTTTTTTTCATTATAATCCCTGTTACTTCCTACAATTACTGTTTTCTGATGACATTCTGCATAATAGCACATAAAGCAGCACCCGTCCACGAATGTCTCCAAATATCTCAAACTACTTAAAATACTGCATCAACTCTTCCAGATCCGTGGATACTGACAGATGCCCGGATCAGAGTGGTCACTTCACGGATCACAGATTTCACTTCAAGATTGCCTGACAGATTACCATTGGCAATTTGGTCAATATATTCTGCGGTCGTCAGTAATGGTTTTCGTATTTTGAATGACAGATAAACCATGACAGCAATAAAAAGAACATTCAGACATACTGAGCGCAGAACCAGACTTCTTAACATGTCGGATATTGCATCCTGAACTATGCTCTCCCGTTCTCCGGCAAAAGCCATTCCCAGAATCTCTCCATCATCGGAACATACCGGCATATAATAGACATAATATTCTTCTCCCTGAATCTCTACTCCATCAGTTTTATAATCGTTACCGGCTCTGACCGTCTCCCATATCTGTGGATCAGCCTTGGTTCCTTCTGCCCTGTTCCCATCCTTGTCCACAATGGAAGTAATAAATCTCTCATCCTCCATGAAAAGCGTCTGTTCAATATGCTCATCCTGCAAAGAATCTATAAACTGATAACTGATATCATCCTTTTCCAGAATATCCTCACGGATATCCCATGTGAAATATTGCTCCACTGATGTAGCACATGCTTTCAGCCGCAGATAGGTACTGTCGACCAGTTCATCTTTCATTTTGCCCGATGCATATACAGTCAGAGCAACCATCGTTGCAAGCATCGGAATGCAGCCGATCATTAAAATCACCTGCAAATACCCCATTTTCTTCTTCATTTCAGCACCCTCCTCGTTTTCTGATATAAACTTTTTCCTGCTGTTACCCATCCCCGTACGGGCATGATGAAACATCCGCAAGTTGATCTAATTGAAAAATATCATAGCATATTTTATCAGGATCCACAACACTTCGACATTCTTGAGTTTCCGCAGTTTTATCCACAACTGCCTGTTTTTTCAGATACTATTATAAACAACTTTCAAATATCCGGCAGATTGGTGCTTTAGGAGAAGTTTGGCTATTGGAATTTGGCTACCTGTTCTAATTTCTTTTATAAAAAGAACCGTTCTTTGCTCTCTCCTTTCTTTAATTGCAGTCTCCTTATATTTCACTACAGTATCCACATCCGAATGCGCCTGAAAAGCAGCTCCGGTAATCCTACCGCCCTTCCTCCTGTGTTTTCTCACCACATTTTGTCTGAAATTTTTAAAAATAAAGAATGCTTACGCCATGTAACATCGTGGTATTTCTCCAGTTCTCCGTTCCCAACGATCCGGTGTGCCAGATCAGTAGTCCGGTGTTTTCGGCATTTTCTCTTCTGCCTACTTCTGCCGTAAGCTCCACTCCCCGGGCATAGCCCCTTTCCTGCTGTACCACCGTAGGTTCCGTAACCGTCCATGCTTTTGCCGATAATATTCCGTTCTCATACCGCACCCAAATTCTGCATCCCGTTACAAAGCAGTTTGTCACGACCTCGCGGGAAATGCACTGCGCCTGTCCACGCACATACTGTATCAGATACATGGATACTGCATCGGAATGGGCCGCCGTACGGATGATCCGAAGTCCATAACCGTCCAGAGTGTCCGTGTCCGTCTTGATGCAGACATCCAGATACTGTCCGGCGCTGCCAAAACCCTGTCCGGCAGACTTTGCCGGATCGGCTTCCAACAAGACTTCCATATTCCGTTTGGTTTCCGTTCCCATCTCCGGTGCCGTGGTCGGCGTATAGCGGATCCTGGCCCCCTGCATTCCCTGATAGAGCCCTTCGCCCTTACTGCCGTCCCCTGTTGCACCGTAGTGCCAGGAGACCTGCGTCTTTTCCCGATCCCACTTTTCAAAATCACAGGTATCCGCCGGACGCTTCGCATCAAAATTCCATACACCTTTTTCGTTTCCGGCATGGCTGTAAAGAGGAAGGTTATGAAAATCTGTCCAGATCCTGTCTGTTTCCACATCTTCCGGCGAAATAGCTTTTTCATAAAAGCACTGCACTGCTTCCCCGTATTCGCTGCGATTCGTTCTGGGTCTTATCTGTGCGAAAATATAATATCCCACATCATCTCCGGTGAGGGCATAAACTTTCTCCGGCTGATCCGGTTGGGAGATTGCCGTCACGATTTTGTCCTCTCCCCGAATGTTTCTGCTTCGATACCAGATAATATCCGAGCAGTCATTCTCCGCTTCCGTAAAATCATAAGACAGCCGCAGCATTTTGCCTTCAAGACAGATCACCGGATTGCCCGTAAGCCTTGGTGCCGCCACTTTCCGGGGATGAATTCTGACATACGCACCGGTCTGCAATCCCTCTTTGGTCTGCGCCGTGAGTACTACTTCCGTCTCATGGTCTATATTACTGTCTTTCAGTTGCAGCAGACAGCTCCCCTCCGACACACGCTGTATTTCTATGGAGTCTGCACTGTCTCCTTCTATTTTAAAATGTATCTCACACTTCCTCTCACGCCCATCAAAGGTCAGGCATTTTCCCTTTATATCTATGGAAGATCCGCCTGCTTCCAGTTCAAAAGCCTCTGACTCCAGCAGAAGCTGTGTAGGAATATCTGTTTTTCCGGCAAAGCGGATCACTTCTCCGTTCCCCAACGGGTCCCAGTCATCTTTCCCGCCCAGCAGATTATAGACATTGTAGACCGTTTCTCCATCCTTACGGATATAGTAGGCCTCTGCCAGCATCTTTTCGTCAATGTCCACCGTATGGGAATCCGCAACCTCCGGAGGCGTAAACCGGCCTTCCGGATATGTCACATTCGCCTGATAGCACTTCAATGCTACGGAAGGATATTTCGTCCACAAGACCGCAACTTTGGTGTCCGGCAGACCTGCGAAGCTGCTGTCGATCAGTGCGATCTGTCCTCCGACTTTTGTAAAATACTGTGCGTGAGTCTCCCCATCCTGTGGATATTTACAATGAAATGTACAGTTTAAGAATACCGCTCCCGTACCGGAAGCCTGATAGATCGGCATTCCGCTGTAAAAATCAAACTCACAGTCCAGGTACACTGCATTTCCATTCAGAGCATCGTCCGTCTGTTCAAAATGACAATGTTCATACAGGCTTCTGCCCGCGCCACATACGGGATACAGGTTCAGGCGACTGACAAACCGGCAATTCTTCGCATGGAACTTATCGGCATTCGTATCCGCCAGCTGTGCCTGCGTAATGGCTTCTGTCCTCTTTTTCACAGACTGCGCAGGATCCAATGCATAATCCAGATCCACACAGCAATAATTCCCCAGAGTCAGGTTTTCCATCTCCAATTGTTCCCCGGAAAAATGGAACAGAGTATAATTCCCCTTCGCTCCATGGTCGTTCCCCCGGTTGGCGGCAATCACCACATCCTCCGGGTTCTCCGACAGCCCCACCAATTTCAGATTTGCGCAGTTTACCTTGCATCCGTAAGGGTAAAGATCCTTCGGATCCTCCCTTACGATCACCGCCTCCGACTGCGGATCCTCCAGCCAATAGATGCCGGGAGCAATGTAGACCGTCACCGGGTGTTCCACAGTTGCTGCGTTTAATGCTCCATCCGACAGGACTTCTCTGATGTTATTGTAAGTGTATGGATTTTTCTGTACTTCCTCGTTCGCAAGCCTGCTGTCCAGCAGGAGATGACAGGAATCGGGGTCAGGTTTTATCATAAATGTTTTTGCCTTCCTCAGAATAAAATAAGTGACTGATTACTTTTTACTATAGTAAACGACCACTTATTTATCAAGAGATTAAGTTATTAATATCCTACCATAGAAGTAAAAATTATGGTGGGAAGTCATGAAGAATTGTATCATGCTATGGAAAAATGACGCTGTTGATCTTGCCATCAACAACCAGAGAAGAGCTTTTTCGGATGCGTATAATAATGAAATGCTGGCAGAAAGTAAAATTTATATTGAACTTTCCTCCAAAAATCCACTCAGTAAATTAAGTTCCCTGGAAACCGAAGATTTAAAAAATAACCCCTGCATTCTTGTCATCAACCAGACCGGACAGCAGGATACCGCTTGTAAGGAACCAGGTTCCTGTCAAAAAAACATATTGTGCCTTCTGGGAAAAAGATAATTCCGGATATTATATCGAAGAATCTGCAGATATTCTCAAATCCTGCTTTTAGGAATATATATAATTATCCTGCTTGCCTTTTTCACACTTCTAATAAACCACTGCTGCCAGAATGATATATACCAGAATCGACACCATACAGTACATAGAATTGGTTGTTGATACATAGGCACTGCCCTCTTCCTTTTTCAGAAAAGTCTGCATGCTGAAAGTGGCCGGCGCCGACATATAGGAAATGATGGCAAGATTCAACAGCATATTATCTCCTATCCACAAATGCACTGCCCACAGCACTCCAATTGCCATAAGTGTCTGTAGCAGAACTCTCATCAGGATTGTCTTCAGGCATGGCCGGATCAGTTCCTTTGTCAGTTCCATGCTATATCCCACAACGATCAGAATGATTGCTGTCACGGATGTGGTAAGGATCCCTTCCACCGCCAGATATGCACCGCCGAAGGGACTGTCAATCAGGCAAATCACCACCTTGGACAGTCCTGCCAGGATTCCAAGCACACTTGCAATAAATGCCGGTGTGTGGAATGCACTCATACATAGTTTCTTTGCATTGATCTTCTCTCCGTTTTCCACCTGTCCCAGCATCCCCATATAGATGCTGAATCCAAACAAAAGTCCTGCAATATCCAGTACTGCGATCTGTGAGAGATTTTCCTGCCCGCACAGGCTGGTATACAAAGGATACGCCATGAGGCCACCCTCATATACACTGACCATAAACGGCAGGTACTTGCGGTATTCTTCGTTCATAAGCGGCTTCAACAGAAATCCTACTCCGAAAGATACCACCAGCATAACGAACATAATCCCCACCAGTTTCCAGGTCTCCACACTGTAATCCGCTGTGGCCAGTGCATGAAAGATTGCCACCGGAAGCATGATATTGGTTACCAGCAGTTTCATATTATCTATTCCACTTTTGGTAAGTAACTTTAATTTTCTGCATGCCATACCGAGAACCAGCATGACAAGTACCGGCAATATAATTTCTAATATTCTCATTTGTTATCCCTTTCCGAGGTATCCTATACTTTTTTATTTATTATACTTCGATTTTCCTATCCTGTATATTATGTATCCCGGAAGTTTTGTAGAAATGTTTTAGAATTGATGCAGAAATGTTAATGCCAGAATTCGGTCTCCATTTCAGATATGCAAAAAGGCACTGTATCTCAATTTTTTTGAAATACAATGCCTTTTTTACAACACAATCTTACCCAAAGAAATTATACTTGTTAGCCTCAAAAGCTTCCATATAGGTTGCCCCATTGGAACCATACCGGTTGGATGCGCTGACCACATTTTCGGAAGCATTCTTATTGATGTGCTCACCGAGAAATCCTATTTTGGAGGCGATGCCATTCTCTCCTCCCAGTACCTTCTGTAAGGTATCCGCATCCGCATTCCGGAATACTTTCTCGTCCACGATCAGGCTTCCGTCCTTTGCCTGACTGATTCCTATACTTTCCAGTGATTCTTTACTGCCCGCTGGAATGTTTTTTAACTGTTGCTGGTAAAATTCATTCATGATTCCGCCGGTGGTCTTAAGCTGCTTCATGGTAGCATTGTACGCTTCCACCATTTTGTTCACATCACTCAGGATGTCCGTGGTGTCTCCGCTCTCTTTTGCCTTGTCGTAGATGGAATCCTTATCGCTGCCTGCAAGCTTTGACGCAGATTGGCTCAACTTCTCCGACAGATCCTCCAGCTTTGCATAATTATTTTTCCTCAGAATGTCCGTGGCACCGGTACTTGTGGTGTTCATGCTCTTCCCGATGGTTCCCAGCAGGTTCTGGGATGACTTGTTATTGATAATATCCAAGAGCGACGTTCTCTGAATGGGAATCCCGCTTTTTGATGCGGAATTTGCCAGCATTTGGGTTGTGATCCTCATTTTGCGACCTCCTTTGATCTGCAATTTTTTCTCTCTGTCTTCTATATCGCCGCTTTTCTTTCACCCTTAATATGTTTTGTAACGAACCGATCTTTTCATGTAACGAAACATCAAAAAATCAGCAGGCCCATCACCCGCTGATTCCTTTCTGAAGCATCACCGCTTACACTTTTCTCAGATACTTCATGTATGCGGTGACAAAGTCATTGTATTTCTGTTTTGCTAAAAATACGCTCTCACCGTTTTTCAATTCTATGTTGCTGTTGTCATACCGGGCCACCTCCTGCAAATTCACAAGAAATCCCCGATGGGAGCGGAAAAAGCGATCTCCCAGCTTCTGCTCCAGCACTTCCATTTTTTCATAAAAACAGTAGGGCTCCTTCTTTGACTTGGTGTGCAGCATAATTTTTCTGGCCTGGTTCTCGGCATAGAGGATATCATCCACAGGAATCCTGACATAGTTGCCGCCTACTTTTATAACCAGCGGTTCAACATTCTTTTTACTCCGGATCTGGCAGATTGCCCTGTCCATGACTTCTGTGAACTTCTGCTCATCGATAGGCTTCAAAAGATAATGAAACGCCCCCACATCATAGCCTTCAAACACATATTCACGTAAGGCCGTCACGAAGATAATCAGTGCATCCGACCTTTCACGGATCTTTCTGGCCGTCTCCATACCGTCCGGTTCCGCCGCATTCTGCTCCCGGTTCAGGGAAATATCTAACAGGATCAGGTCAAACGCCGTCGGATCCGCCAACAGTTCTCCGCCGTCGACAAACAGTCGGATTTCCCCCTCCGTACATTTCTCTACCAGCCTTTTCAGGTATTCTCTTATGGGCTGTTCATCGTCACATATTGCTATTTTCAGCATTCGTCTTCTACTCCCCCGGATCTTATTCCATTCAAACATTTCCTTTTTTATATCGCCACTTTTCCTTTGAAATTCAATCCTATGTAACGAAATGCGATTTTTGTGTAACGAAAAAATCAGCGGGTATATAGCATCCCAAAAGCTCTCTCTTGCGAGAGAGCTTGGTCTGCACCTGTAAAGTCAAGGTTGTTTTGGTGTAAATAGCATAAAAACGACAAATTCCATACAAAAAATTTCCCAAATCAGAAATTTTTGTACGGAATTTACTTATTTTGCTTATATAGCGAAAATGGAGACTTTTCAAACGGTAAAATTCCACATTTTTGTATTTTTTTCGTCCAAGACGGCGATTTAAATACAAACAAGATTTCCACTGACTGTCCCGATGCAACGCTCACAAAGAGAATTACTATCACTCTTGACATAAACTCTTTACCCTTATAATAATCCAAGCCGATGCCACTCTTCCGGAAAATGCGTACACTTCCCAAAGCTGACTATCACATCTGCTTAAAATTCTACTACATATTTGCCATTATTTCACTACTTTTCGCCAGCACTTTCCACCACTGGCATACGATATTCCGTACCATGCTTTAACATTCCATAAATAATACTGATTAACCGTCTTGAAATGCAAATCAGTGCCTGTTGGCTGGTTTTTCCTTCTGCTTTACGCTTCTCGTAGCAGGCTCGCACTACTGGATTTCTTGGTGTGCCTTTTGAAGATAGCTGCACCATCTGGATTGCAAGAATCTTAACTGCTGTAATGACATTTACACCGGGAATAGTTTCCTGCATAGGTTCCTACTGCATATCCTTCACAGTTCAACCAGATTCCTTCGCATTTATGTGTCTCTAATCACTCTGCTTATCTTAAATATTTTTTTTGAATTATTTGTCTTTTATATACATCTATTTCAAAAATAATCCCAAGTTCATAATGCGCAATTAAAATACTATCTAATTTTTTTTCTATTTCATCATATCCCCTTGGGATTTTTGCCTGAACTATATCGTTTATTTTCCATATTTCTTTTCCATAATAATCATATGCTATTATATTATTAGGTACTTCCCTTTTTCCCCGTAGTAATATAACAAAAAAATCTTTATATTCTACTATTTGCCTAATAGCAATATCAAATTTAATTATTTCACCATTTGTCTCTATCGATCTGTTATCTAATTGTTTCATTATAATGTTTTCCTTTCTACTATTTTAAATCATGTATATCTGCAAACCAATCATCATCTAGTAATACCTCTTTAATCGCATATTGTGCATCCCCTCCCAATGTTCCCCATGCCTCCTGCGGACCAACTATACTAATCTCTAGTGGTACATCACTTGGAATTTTAGGATATGCTCCTCTTGCAACTATTTCTATAGTCAAAAATCTTCAATAAGCTTACCATTTTTAGACCAATTTTTGTGTCTGTAATACCACCTTATGAAATTGTCATTGGATAAAGAAAATGCATTGTCTCCGCAACACAAAGTGCCATGAAAACAATGCGTTCTAAGTCTTTGTTAAAACAATATTCCGTTTCTATTTCAGATATTCTTATATGCCCCCAAATAGCAAAATTCACCCTAACGTCTTCAAATTAAGTTTTACAAATTACATCAACTTCTTCAATTACTTAAAGACCGTGGTTTATTTTTAGGCAATGGGTGTCTTTATACAGAGACATAATTAAGATTATAACCAGCCATGTGCTTGTAAATATTTATCTGGAATACGCAATTCTAACTCTTTTTGTAATTCCATAAAAAAAACATCAAAATCTGCTTCATCCCACCATTCTTGCGAATTATTCAATGCAATCAATTTTTCACCAAATATAATATTGCATCCAAATCTTCCCTTGTCATAGTTTAATCTTATAACAAAGTAATTATATGCTTCAAAATCTATACTGAATGCTCTATGATTAACATCATCATTTACATTAAAAATACAAAATTTATCCACTTTGTCTCCCATTTTTTCCCTTGCATAACTGCGTCATCTAAAGCTCTGGTGTTAAATAAATTAAACATTTCCTTATCTGATAATCCATATGCTTGTGTTATATCATTCCACTGAGTACCTAAGCTAAAATATGTATCACCAGTCAGTTCAGCTCTTGCAATATATGAACCCGATTCAATCGTTCCATCAAAATATTTACCCAATGTCATACTATCAGCGTTGGGATTATGTATAGAAATTTCATGTATTTTTTCATAATTCCAATCCCTATACCTCACACTATCTACTTCTGACATTTCTCCAAAAACAGAATATTTACCACTCTCCAGCAAATCACCTGCATTCCTTAAATCCCATACATCCTCATATTCAACTTTCTGCGATACCAGCAAGGCATCTGCCAGCTCGGCACTTGTCAATCCTTCTCTGCTTCCATTCTCCAGAAAATCCAAATATCTTTTCGCATCCTCCGGTGACATCATATCGGCAAATGATTCGTATATTGTCCCGCTTTCCTTTAACAGCTTTTCTCCGGATGCCACTGCTTCGGCTGTCTCATCCGAATACCTGAAGACCTTTACCCCGATAAGATCAAGTGCAAGCATGGCACATACAGCCTCAAATTTTTTCCCATATTCTCCAAGCAGGCTGCAGTATCCTTCTATCTGTGCTGCGTAGTTTGCATCCACTTTCCCTGCTATTTCTACTATAGCATCAAACTTCTTTGTTGTCATGAAGCTGCTTATACAGTTGTCGTTTTTCGGATGAGTATGCAATACTGTTTTCCTTACTGATGCAGTTGACAGATTTATAATAACAAAAAAATCAGCGGTGTTTCATGACGTTTTTAAGGTCTTGGAATACCGCTGATACTGTGTTTTATTCAGTTATAAAAGGAATCTTTTTATTATGTTGTGAGAATTTCCCAGATTAATCTTCATACTCTTCGATTTTATAGGATAATAGCCTCACATCAATATCCAAGAACTTGTATATAATGTTCTGCAAATACCAAGCCATATCTGTATACTTTCCCTTAACAGTCTTACGATTTATTGTTATGCTCAATATAATTTGACTGGTATCACATGCCATTAAAGAGATCCCTTCAGCACCATTGCAATAAAATAAATTTATACCTATCTGTTCTTTGCCAGCAGTCTTTTTAGAAATAATATCATATAATTCACTTTCAGTTTTCTCGTCACATTGCCAATCATACTCATCGTCATCATCAATTGGCAGATATTCGACCTTCCCTTGTGGATTATAAATATACCATCCTATTTGTTGGAATATCTTTAAAACCTCTACTATGTTTTCTGAATAATTGCTACAATCTAATGTCATTAATGCTTCCATTCACATGCTCCTTTAATCTAATAATTCTGTAAATGTTATTCCTTTTTTGGTAAGCCATTGTTTTATTGATTCTGGTATTGGTGTATTTGAAAATATTTCATATGTTGCACTATTTTCAGTGGCTATTCTCAATCTGTCACCCATATCAGACTTAAACTTGGTCAGTTTGTTAGGATTCTCCTCCAATAATCTTGGATAAATAATCCTCAAAGTCATGTCCAATTAATCCTTTAGCTAATGTACCACCCTTACTACCACTCTCCAGCAAATCACCCACATTCCTTAAATCCCATACATCCTCATATTCAACCTTCCGGGATACCAGCAAGACATCTGCCTTTTCCACTCCTGCCAGCTCGGCACTTGTCAATCCTTCTCTGCTTCCATTCTCCAGAAAATCCAAATATCTTTTCGCATCCTCCGGTGACATCATATCGGCAAATGATTCGTATATTGTCCCGCTTTCCTTTAACAGCTTTTCTCCGGATGCCACTGCTTCGGCTGTCTCATCCAAATACCTGAAGACCTTTACCCCGATAAGATCAAGCGCAAGCATGGCACATACAGTCTCAAATTTTTTCCCGTATTCTCCAAGCAGGCTGCAGTACCCTTCTATCTGTGCCGCGTAGTTTGCATCCACTTTCCCTGCTTTTTCTACTATAACATCCAACTTCTTTGTTGTCACATCATGTTTGTCAAACATATGTAAATGGTAACTGTTAATATCATTGATATAATCTCCAATTTCCAGTTCTTCCAAAAAAAATCTTCTACAAAGTCAAATACTTTCCACTGCTCTTGCCAGAATGTAAAACAGGATACTAATTACCTCAAAGCCACAATGCTTGAAAATGAACCGAATGCAGAATATGAAAAACTTGGTTTATCTGATGAACAGCGAAATGTCATAATGCAGTTGATAGATGCTATCCACGCATAGGAAGCTGCTTATACAGTTGTTGCTTTCCGAATGAGTATGCAATGCTGTTTTTCCTTACTGTTGCAGTTACCCGACTTATAAAAACGGGCAAAAAATCAGCGGTATTTCGAAACTTTTTAGGTCTTGGAATACCGCTGATACTGTGTTTTAATTTAGTTATAAAATCTTTTTCCCCCTTATACCCCCTAATGAATGCCATTGTAACATGTAGATTTTAGATCGACAAGGGGAATGTTACGAAATTGTTACATTTTAGTTTATATCATTTTCTAACTTCTGTTTTATATATCTTGCTTATATATTATTTTCTGTTCCATACATAATCTATAAAACCATCAAAATCTTCTGCAATGACTTTTACTTCCTCATCGTCCATTCCAATAAAAGGAACTTCGATATATTTACCGCTTATATCTATGCCATATGCCATATCTCCACCATCGGAACCAATGAGTATTATATTGTTCAAAAATGCTTGTGTTTCATAGTCATCATTCAATTCTTCAATCTCATTTTTCTCCCAAAGCAAGAGATAGTTGTTTTCTCCAACCATTCCTTCTCCACATACCGTATGATTCAAATACTCTTCAAAGTTCACATACTTTTCGCCTAACAAGCATTCTTGACAATCTGAGATATTAAATTCTTTTAACTTTTCCAGTGTTTCTTTTTTCATTAAATCACCCGCATTCCTTAAATCCCATACATTCTCATATCCAACTTTCCGGGATACCAGCAAGGCATCTGCCTTTTCCACTCCTGCCAGCTCGGC
>ERZ791607.1019-NODE-1019-length-22772-cov-14.856055_pt1 | contig 22772 bp, 20 predicted proteins | sample MGYA00509964_ERZ791607 | MGnify/ENA primary metagenome ERZ791607 (study PRJEB30046, sample SAMN00791907) | human gut metagenome | study: EMG produced TPA metagenomics assembly of the A metagenome-wide association study of gut microbiota in type 2...
AACGACCCCGAGATTACAAATCACGTGCTCTGGCCAACTGAGCTAAAGAGGCAGGCTTAAAAAATGCAACCGTAACGTTCCAGTGCGAGCGAAACGGCTGCAAATTTAGACATTTATTTTTTACCCGCAAAATTTTAAGCGGATTTTTATTTACTTCGTTGTTTTTCCTTGTATTTAACCAGCTGTTTTTCCAAAGCTTCCAGACAAAGATCCACTGCTTCTTCAAACGTATCACAAACCTTATTCGCATAAAGCTCGCCATTGGGAACCAATACTTTCACCCCGGCTTCTTTATTTTCGGCTGTTTCTGGTTTAACCACCTTTAATGACACCTCTACTTTCTCTATATCGTCGTAAAATTTCTCCAACTTGGCAGCTTTCTTCTGGATAAAAGCCTGCAACTGCTCTGACGCATCAAAGTGAATTGATTGAATTCTAACTATCATACTTACCTCCTTTTCTTTAGGCCCGAGGATGAGCCTGATTATACACTTTTTTAAGTTCTTCAAAAGTAGTATGCGTATAAACTTCCGTAGTCGCCAAACTTTCGTGACCGAGCAACTCTTTTATCGAGCCCAAATCAGCGCCGTTATTCAGCATAGCCGTTGCAAAGGTATGCCTCAATACATGGGGACTTCTTTTTTTTACAGTTACTACCTTTGACAGGTTTCGCTTCACAATATATGCTACGATACTGCGGTTGAGCCTCTCTCCGGTCTTCCGGATGAAAAAAGCATCCGAACGAACCGGCAATGCCTGATTCCGCACATTGACATATTCTTGCATAGAACACCTTAACTCCTCATCAAAGGGCAGCAGACGCTGTTTGTTTCGTTTTCCCGTCACCTTAATGAGGGAAGCGGAAAAATCTATGTCCTTGTCATCCAACCCGATCAACTCCGAAAGCCGCATGCCGGTGGCATAAAACATTTCGATAATCAAACGGTCGCGACACCCTTCAAATCCTTCTCCAAAGTCTACATCGTCCAGCAGTCTATTCACATCACCTTCTCTCAAAAAAACAGGAAGCGGCTTCTTTTTCTTCGGGCCCGTTATTTTCTGTAACGGATCCGCCGCAACCATTCCTTTTCGCAAAAGATATTTATAATACGACCGGACAGAACTCAACTTTCGATTTACCGTATTTGGCGCGCAACCCCTATCCATCAAGGAAGTAATCCATTCACGAATAAGTCCCGCATCCACATCCGACGGAGTCAGATCTCCCAACAGCTCCTCACCGAACTTCTGCAGCTCAAGAATATCTGCCTGATAGTACCTTACGGTACCTTTGGAATAATTCCTCTCATACAGAAGATAGTCAAGAAAAGAATCTGTCAACAACATATCGTTACATCTAAATCATGCAACGAATGTATGAAAAAGAATCCAATAATTCAAAGGAAATTACGAATTATTAATCTTCTACTTGTTGAAGTTGCTGAACGTAAACTGCACGCTCTTTCTTAAGTCTTTTAGTCACAGACGGTTTATCAAACTGTTGTCTGCTTCTCAACTCTTTAACGATACCAGTCTTTTCAAATTTTCTTTTAAATTTCTTCAGCGCTTTTTCAATGTTTTCGCCTTCTTTTACAGGTACTACAATCATTTTTTTGTTTTTAAAATTTAATGGTTTATAAAATCTCACGATCAAATTGAGCGGCAAAATTACACATACTTTCTTTATCCACAAAACTTTCGGCAAAAAAAACGATAATCGCAACACAAAATACTTGCCTTTCTTACTGGCAGTTACCCAAATTTCCGCACAGAAGTCTCCGCTTATGGCAGCAACACTGATAAAATAGCGGAATCTGCTCCGTAATTGGAGTAAAGTGAGTATATTTGAAAGCGCTTATCAATACCTTATATAGTATGAATTCAACAATAAACAATCGTATCGCCGCCTTACGGGCGCACATTGCCCAAGAGCAGATACAGGCTTTTATCATCCCCAGCACCGACCCTCACCTCAGTGAATACGTTGCACCCCACTGGCAGTCGAGAGAATGGATATCCGGCTTTACGGGTTCTGCCGGTACGGTAGTCGTCACAGCCAAAGACGCCGGACTGTGGACAGACTCCCGCTACTTCCTGCAAGCCGCCCGGCAGTTAGAGGGCACCTGCATCACATTATATAAAGAGATGCTTCCCGAAACGCCAAACATTCCCGAATTCCTGAGTGCGCATTTGCAGGAAGGAGACTGCGTGGGAATAGACGGGAAAATGTTTTCTGCCGAAGAGGTGGAACACCTGCAAAAGGAACTGAAGAAAAGCGGCATCCGCATAAAAAGCATCGCCGACCCGATGCAACTGTTGTGGACCGACCGACCTGCAATGCCTTTAGCGCCGGCCTTTGTTTACGACACAAAGTATGCCGGAATGAGCTTTACAGAAAAGTTGCCCGCCGTCCGGCAGGCCATGGAAGCAGCCGGGGCAGACTCCTTGTTGCTGTCGGCTTTGGATGAGATAGCCTGGCTGCTCAACATCCGGGGGAATGACGTGCACTGCAATCCGGTTGTCGTGAGCTACCTGCTGATTGAGAAAGACAAAGTGAATTATTTCGTTCAGCCACAAAAGGTTACACCCGAGCTGGCCGAATACTTCAGCGCAAACGGCATCTCTGTGCACCCGTATGAAGAGATAGGCCATTACCTCAACAGCTTCAATGCCCATAGCATCCTGATGAATCCCGCAAAAACCAATTACGCCATCTACTCGGCAATCCGCCCCGGATGCCTGATAATCAACGGCGCATCGCCCGTAGCCCTGCTGAAAGCCATTCGCAACAAACAGGAAATAGCCGGAATCCATGCAGCCATGCAGAGAGACGGCGTGGCATTAGTCAAGTTCCTGAAGTGGCTGGACGAAGCAGTTCCCGCAGGAAAAGAAACGGAAATCAGCGTAGACAAAAAGCTGCACACATTCCGGGCCGCGCAACCGCTGTATATGGGAGAAAGTTTCGACACGATCGCCGGCTATAAGGAGCATGGGGCTATTGTCCATTACGAAGCCACCCCCGAAACGGACGTCACACTGAAACCGGAAGGTTTTCTGCTGCTGGACTCCGGAGCGCAATACCTGGACGGCACAACGGACATAACCCGCACCATCGCACTGGGTCCCCTGACAGAAGAGGAAAAGACCGACTACACTTTAATACTGAAAGGACATATCGCATTGGCAATGGCAGTATTTCCCGAAGGAACCCGCGGAGCGCAACTGGATGTATTGGCACGCATGCCGATATGGAAAGAACGCATGAACTACCTGCATGGCACCGGCCATGGAGTGGGACATTTCCTCAATGTACACGAAGGTCCCCAAAGCATCCGGATGAACGAAAATCCCGTTGCCTTGCAACCGGGCATGGTTACGTCCAATGAACCGGGCGTGTACAAAGCCGGAAGTCATGGCATCCGCACCGAGAATTTAGTACTGACCGTTCCTGCTGGCGAAGGGATGTTCGGCAAGTACCTAAAATTCGAGACACTCACCCTCTGCCCCATCTGCCGGAAAGGCATCATCAAGGAGTTGCTGACAGCAGAAGAGATAGGATGGCTGAACGACTATCACCGGACTGTATACGAGAAATTGTCGCCGGACCTGAACAATGACGAAAGAGAATGGTTGAAAGAAGCATGCAAGGCAGTGATTCGCGATTAACCTTAATTGCCAAGCGCTGCCCCAATCATCAACCCTCAGTCATTAATCATTAATTACTAATCTCTAATTATTAATCTTTAATCACTAAGCATTAATCATTAATTACTAATCACTAATTAAGATGGCACTAATAAAATCAGTACGAGGTTTCACTCCCGAAATTGGAGAGAACTGTTTTTTGGCAGACAACGCCGTTATCATCGGTGATGTAAAGATGGGGCGGGACTGCAGCATCTGGTTCAGCACCGTACTACGCGGGGATGTCAACTCCATCCGCATCGGAAATGGCGTGAACATCCAAGACGGAAGCGTGCTGCACACCTTATATGAGAAATCCACGATTGAGATAGGCGACCATGTTTCTGTGGGACATAACGTAACCATTCATGGAGCTGCAATCAGGGATTATGCGCTAATAGGCATGGGATCCACCATTCTGGACCACGCCGTAGTGGGTGAAGGCGCCATAGTAGCTGCCGGTTCATTGGTACTTAGCAATACCGTAATAGAACCGGGAAGCATCTGGGGAGGCGTACCTGCCAAGTTCATCAAAAAGGTGGATCCGGAACAGGCGAAAGAATTGAATCAGAAGATTGCACACAACTACCTGATGTACTCAAGTTGGTATAAGAAATAAAGGCATCCGGCCGTTTACTAAAACTCCGCCGACGATTTAGTAAATCGTCGGCGGAGTTTTAGTAAATCTTTGAAAAGGATTTACCGGAAGATTTCAAGCAGGGAAAGAGGAAGCAAAAACCGGTTTAAAAGTTTATCATATTCAGCACCTTATCCGTTGCACCGGCATTGTCGGTAACGTAGAGCCCGGCATTCATCCCGCTCTCACGCAGGAACTCCTCATCTTCCAGCATACGGTCGAGCAGCGCTTTCAATTCCTCATAGCTCTTGATGGAGAAGCCGCCCTTCGCCTCCAAAAGCCGGATAGCCTCTTGGAACTTCTGATATTTCGGTCCGAAGATTACCGGAATTCCATATACAGCAGCCTCCAATGTATTGTGAATGCCTACCCCGAATCCCCCACCGATATAAGCGATCTCTCCATAGCGGTAGATCGAGGAAAGCAGCCCGAAGCAGTCTATTATCAGGCAATCCGCCTTACGGACATTCTTTTCATCCGCACGAGTGTAACGCACATACGGGCGCTTCAGCTTACGGATTATCTCCACCAAATGATTTTCATCGATAACGTGCGGAGCAATTATCAGTTTCACCTCCGGATGCTGATTGAAATATTCAATAAACAAGTCCTCATCGGGCTGCCAGGAACTTCCGGCGACAAAAGTCATCGTATTGTTCTTGAACAACTCAACCAAAGGCAAGTCCTTAGCCTCCTCCCGGATCTGAAGCACGCGGTCGAAACGGGTGTCGCCCACTACCGTCACCCGGTTGATGCCAATCTTGGCCAGGTAACGTTTGGAACGTTCATTCTGTACAAACAGATGGTCAAAGTTACGCAGCACGTTTCGGTACGTACCGCCATACCATTTAAAGAATATCTGTCCGCGACGGAAGATGGAAGACACACTGTAAACAGGAATACGGCGCTTATGCAGCTCATCCAAATAGTTCTTCCAAAACTCATATTTGATGAAGAACGCCATGCAGGGGTTCACCAAATCAAGGAACTTTTTCACATTGCGCGGCTTGTCGAAAGGCAGGTAACACACAATATCCGCCCCCCGGTAGTTTTTGCGTACTTCGTAGCCCGACGGCGAAAAGAATGTCAGCAGAATACGATAATCAGGATATTTGGCACGAATCTTCTCAATCAGCGGACGCCCCTGTTCAAACTCGCCCAAGGAAGCCGCATGGAACCAAATGTAGCGTGCATCCTTCTCCAACTGTTGCCGGAGCAGCTCATACACCACCCAGTGCCCTTTCATCATCTTTCGTGGCTTACGGCTGAAAGGGGCAGCCAGATGCACCGCAATATCGTAGATTATTATCGCTAAGTTATAAAGCATACTATCTTAATTAAGAATGAATAATGAAGAATGAAAACGGTATGACAAGAAATCCCTCATTCTTGATTATTTATTTCAACGTTTCGATAGCACGCTGTATGCGGGCCAGTGTCTCTTCCTTACCCAACAAGGCAGTAATATCAAACATGTGCGGGCCCTTGCACTCACCCACCACCGCCAGACGGAAAGCATTCATCACATTGCCCATGTGATACCCTTTCTCCGTAATCCAGCCGATCACTATATCCTCAGACGGTTTTGACGAGAAGTCCTCAATGCCGCGGAGCACTTCCATCAACTCTTCCATGATGCGCGGGGTATCCTCCGACCAGCGCTTCTTCACGTCCTTCTCGGCATACTGCCGGGGAGCGGTGAAGAAGAAGCGGGCTTGATCCCACAACTCTTTCACGAAGTTGACGCGCCCTTTCACTAAGGACACCACCGTAGTGAGGAATGTATCGCTGTATGCGTCCGGATTGACGCCGTTCTCTTTCAACACCGGTTTGAAAAGTTCCGCAAGTTCCTCATCCGATTTTTGAAGAATATATTCATGGTTGAACCACATACCTTTCTTATAATCGAACTTAGCTCCCGATTTGCTGCAATGGCTCAAATTGAAAAGCCGCACAAGATCGTCCATCGACATCAATTCCTGGTCATTGCCCGGGTTCCAGCCCAGCAAAGCAAGGAAGTTGATAACAGCTTCGGGCAGATATCCCGACTCGCGGTAACCGGAAGACACCTCACCCGTTTTAGGGTCGTGCCATTCCAGTGGGAACACCGGAAAGCCAAGACGGTCACCGTCGCGCTTGCTGAGCTTACCGTTACCTTCGGGCTTCAGCAACAACGGCAGGTGGGCAAAAGCCGGCATCGTATCTTCCCAGCCGAAAGCACGATACAGCAGAACGTGCAACGGAGCCGAAGGCAACCACTCCTCACCGCGAATCACATGGGAAACCTCCATCAGATGGTCGTCCACAATGTTTGCCAAATGGTAAGTGGGCAGTTCGTCTGCCGATTTATAAAGAACTTTATCATCAAGGATAGATGAATTGATCACCACTTCGCCGCGAATCAGGTCGTTCACATGCACATCCTCATCGGGCTCTATCTTGAAACGAACCACATACTGCCTGCCTTCGGCAATCAACGCGTCCACCTCTTCTTTGGAAAGCGTCAGCGAATTGCGCATTTGCATACGCGTAGAGGCATCATACTGGAAATTGGCTATCTCCGCACGCTTGGCATCCAGCTCTTCAGGAGTATCGAAGGCAATGTAAGCCTTGCCTGCATCCAGCAGCACCTGTACATACTTCTTGTATATCTCACGACGTTCGGACTGGCGGTACGGCCCATGTTCTCCTCCAAAGCTGACACCTTCATCAAAAGGAATGCCCAACCATTTGAAAGACTCCAATATATATTCTTCCGCCCCCGGTACGAACCGGTTAGAATCAGTATCTTCAATACGGAAAATCAAATCTCCTCCATGCTGACGCGCAAAGAGATAATTATATAACGCAGTACGCACACCGCCGATGTGCAACGCCCCGGTAGGACTTGGGGCAAAACGGACTCTGACTTTTCTTTCTGTCATAATCTATCTTACTTATGAATAAATTAGACGGCAAATTTAAACCTTTTTTTCCATACTATTGTTTTTTTTTGTACTTTTCGCAAAAATTTCAACCGATATGAGTTATTTCAAAGGAAAAAACAAAGAGTTCTCGTTCAGAGATTTGATATATAAGGCGCTTATTTTCATAGGCACCGTCGGGGTTATTGTCTATTTTCTGCCGAGGGACGGCAAGTTCAACTACCAGTTCGACATTGACAAACCCTGGAAGTACGGACAACTGATGGCCACCTTCGACTTCCCCATCTACAAAGACGACCAAGTTGTGAAAAGAGAACAGGACAGCATCTTGGCTTCTTTCCAACCCTATTTCCAACTGGACAAGAACACAGAAAAAGAAGTGATCAAGAAGCTGAAAAACGATTACCAGACGCATTTGCGGGATGTCCTGCCTTCTACCGATTACATCCGCCATATAGAGAAAATACTCTCCGAGGTGTACCGGGCAGGGATACTCTCCACCGAAGAACTGGGGCAACTGCACAAGGACAGCACATCCGCCATCATGGTGATAAACGACAAGCTCGCCAGCCAACGGGACATCGACAAACTTTATTCCGTCAAGCAGGCGTATGCCTATCTCCTCACCGCCGACACCATGCATTACCAGCCGAACATACTCCGGCAATGCTCCCTCAACGAATACCTGTCGCCCAACCTCACCTACGACGTCCAGCGAACAGAGACCGCAAAGAAAGAAGTCCTCGACAACTACTCATGGGCAAACGGCATCGTCTTGAGCGGGCAGAAAATCATCGACCGGGGCGAGATAGTCAACCAAGAGACCTACAACATCCTCGAAAGCCTGCGTAAAGAATCCATCCAGCGCAGTGAATCCATCGGCCAGAAGCGGTTGATGCTGGCCGGGCAGGTGCTGTACGTAAGTATCTTCATGCTCTGCTTTATGCTCTATCTCGACCTTTTCCGCAAGGACTATTACAACCGCAAGGGCAGCCTCTCGCTGCTTTTCGCCCTTATCATGTTTTATTGTGTGGTAACGGCCATTATGGTAGCCAACAACATATTCAATGTCTACATCATTCCTTATGCCATGCTGCCTATCATAATACGCGTGTTCCTCGACTCAAGAACCGCTTTCCTCACGCAAGTCGTCACCATACTGATTTGCTCCATCTGCCTGCGCTATCCGCATGAGTTTATCCTGCTGCAACTTACGGCAGGCCTGATCGCCATTTTCAGTCTGAGAGAGCTGTCGCAACGCTCACAGTTGTTCCGCACAGCCATTCTGGTAATCCTGACCTATATGGCCGTTTACTTTGCTTTTGAACTGATAACCGAGAACGATCTGTCGAAACTGAATGGCAGCATGTACACCTACTTCATAATAAACGGCGTGTTGCTGCTCTTTACCTATCCGCTGCTTTTCCTGGTGGAAAAGACTTTCGGCTTCACATCGAACGTCACTTTAGTGGAACTGTCCAACATCAACAACAGCCTATTGCGGCGCATGTCGGAAACTGTACCGGGCACGTTCCAGCACTCCATGCAGGTGGCCAACCTTGCCGCCGAAGCCGCCAACCGCATCGGAGCGAAAAGCCAGTTGGTGCGTACGGGAGCCCTATACCATGACATCGGCAAAATGGAGAACCCGGTGTTCTTCACCGAGAACCAGTCGGGCAGCGTCAACCCACACAAGAACCTCAGCTACGAACAGAGCGCACAGGTCGTGATCAGCCACGTAACGGACGGATTGAAGTTGGCGGAAAAGAGCAATCTTCCCAAAGTCATCAAAGACTTCATCACAACCCATCATGGTCGTGGAAAAACAAAATATTTCTATATATCCTGGAAGAACGAACATCCCGACGAAGAGCCCAACGACGAGTTATTCACCTATCCGGGTCCCAATCCGTTCACCAAGGAGCAAGCTATCCTGATGATGGCAGACTCCGTAGAAGCGGCATCACGCAGCCTGCCCGAATATACGGAGGCAAGCATCAGCAATCTGGTAGACAAAATAATCGATTCGCAGGTAGAGGAAGGTTATTTCAAGGAATGTCCCATCACTTTCAAAGACATAGCGACAGTGAAAACCGTCTTCAAAGAGAAGTTGAAAACGATCTACCACACCCGCATCAGTTATCCCGAACTTAAAAAGTAGAACCTATGGAAGTCAGCGCCAAAGAACGCCAAAGAGCAGAACATCTGTTGCAAAGCCAACGGATCCAATTGCACCAGATTGAAAGTTTCAGTTTTATGAAACGGTATCGCCGGGACCCTCACGAAAATATCGCGGGAGGAAAAGACCGGTATGGTCCGGGGATATTCGTCTTTCATCTAAAAGAAAAACAGGACAGAATCCTGCATATGCCGCCTTTCAAACATCCGTCATCACTCGTCCGCTTTCTTGTGTCGCAAGGAATACCTTTCGCCAACTACTCTCCATGCAACCGGAGTGAAGGCACGCTTCCGGCAGAAACCTATCAGCGTCCTTCTCTGTATATGTTCTGGTTCTTTATATTATTCCTCACGTTTCTGATATTGGGATACTATTCCATCAGCGGCGATGCCTGGTGGGGATTCATTCCCGCCATACTATCGTTCGGGCTGAGCCTCTTCTTCATCTGCATGCTGATGACCCGGTTCTGCTACCTGACATTGGACAATGATGCCCTTACTGTGCACAGCGTAGGAAGAACAATCCGTTACCCCTATACAGACCTGCGAAAAGTAAATTTCGATTTTGCCCGCGAACAGACGTTCACGCACATCATGGAATTGCTCGACAAAGACTACCGCTACCGTCTTTTTTATATCGGGAGGGTTTCGAGAAAGAGGCTGAACGAAATTGCCGAACGGTTACAACAAGCCGGAGTGGATGCAACATGCAGCCTCAACGACAACAAACGCTTCTATCAGGACAAAAGAGGAAGTGGCGAGCTGTGAATCAGGGAGTGACAACTAATCATTAATGGCTTCGAGCAGCCCTGCGCACGCATCCTCCAAGACGTCAAGCACATATTCAAAGCCCTCGGCTCCTCCGTAGTAGGGATCGGGAACATGGTCGGCATGAGTGAACTTGGTACAATACTCTGTCATGCGGTGTATCTTTTTCCACTCTTCGGTGGAAGGGGCCCGCTCCTTCAAATCATCAATATTACGGTCGTCCATTCCGATGATTAAATCGAAATTGTAGAAATCATCCGTACGTACCGGACGGGAACGATGTATCAGGTTGTAACCGCGGCGTGCAGCGTGGGCACACATTCTGCTATCGGGCAGTTCTCCCTGGTGGTAGGAAAGGATACCCGCCGAATCAATGACAAACTCGTCTTCACGCCCTGCCTGCTCTATTAAATGCTTCATCACCCCTTCTGCCGAAGAAGAACGGCAGATGTTGCCGAGGCAGACAAACAGTATTTTTTTCTTATCTTTCATAATCAAACATGTTTGCTATTTATAGTTCCTACATCGGATCCACGTCATAATACACAATCAATGACTTGAAACGGTCTTCCATAACCATGTCTCTTTGCACTTGCAACAACAGTTCGCGAACACGCGCCATAGGTGCTTTCGTTTCAATCTTCACCACGATTTTACGGATAAACAACGTTTGCACACGCGCCACCGGCGGTTTGTCCGGCCCCAGCACCCGGTTTCCGAAAATAGCACTCAACTTGCCCGCCATAGTCTGCGCCATTAAATCGAGTAAGGTTTCATTACGATTCTTCAGATACACATATACCAACCGATAGTAAGGCGGATAATGAAAGATTTGCCGTTCGGCAAGCTGTCCGTTCACCATGCCTTCATAGTCGTTACCAATCACTTGAGGGATAATGGAATGCTCGATACTCTTGGTTTGCAGCACCACCCTTCCCCGTTTGTTCTTCCGCCCTGCACGCCCTGCCACCTGAGCCATCAGTTGAAAGGCACGCTCATAGGCGCGAAAATCCGGATAATTCAGCATTGTATCGGCATTAAGGATGCCCACCACACTCACGTGGTCGAAGTCCAATCCCTTAGAAACCATTTGCGTCCCGATAAGAATATCCGTTTTTCCCTGTTCGAAATCCGCAATTATACGCTCGTAAGCAGAACGCGTGCGGGTTGTGTCCAAGTCCATACGGGCAACGGCCGCCTCAGGAAACAGGCGCTTGACGTCATCCTCTATCTTCTCCGTACCAAAACCGCGATTGCGTAAATCCACCCCTTCACAGGCCGGACAGATGCGGGGCAGTTGGTAGGTGTATCCGCAATAGTGGCATGTCAATTGGTTCAGCCCCTTGTGATATGTCAAACTCACATCACAGTTCTTGCATTTAGGCACCCATCCGCACGTATGGCACTCTATCATCGGTGCAAACCCTCTGCGGTTCTGAAACAGTATAACCTGCTCTTTCTGCTCCAAAGCCTCACGAACATACTGCAACAGCAAAGGAGAGAACGGGCCGTTCATCCGCTTCTTGCGCTGTAATTCTTTAATATCCACCGGAATAATTTCCGGCATCTGTATCTCTTTATATCTTTCTTTCAATTCCACCAGTCCATACTTGCCGGAGGTAGCATTGTACCAGGTTTCCACTGACGGAGTCGCCGTACCCAACAGAGTTTTGGCGCCATACAATGCAGCCAGCACAATAGCTGCATTACGTGCATGATAACGGGGAGCCGGATCTTGTTGCTTATAAGTATTCTCATGTTCCTCGTCTACAATAATCAGCCCCAAATTGCGGAAAGGCAAAAAGACCGAAGAACGCACCCCCAAAATAATGTCGTATCCGCTATCCGATAGTTGTTTCTGCCAAATCTCCACCCGTTCGGCATCGGGAAACTTGGAATGATAGATGCCGAGGCGCGAACCGAATACCCGTTTCAGCCGTTCGGTGATTTGTGTAGTCAATGCTATTTCCGGCAACAGATACAACACTTGTTTCCCCTGCCGGATGACCTCCTCTATCAGATGAATGTAAATCTCAGTCTTTCCACTGGATGTAACTCCATGCAACAGGCAAACATTTTTAGTCCGGAAACTATCCACGATCTCATCGTGTGCACGCTGTTGATGTCCATTCAAGGGATTCAGGGAGAATGTGTTTCCGGCAAAAGCTGTATTCAATCGGCCAATCTCCTGCTGATAGACCTCAAAAACTCCCCGTTCCACCAATCCGTTAAATACGGCAGGAGTAGCGGAAGCCCGTTGCAAAAGTTCTTTCTTCGCTACCTCCTTCTGCACCTTTCCCAAACAGCCGGATAGCTCTATGTACTTCATCAACAGATCCAATTGTTTGGGAGCACGACGCTGCAATTCATCAAAGAAGAAATGCAAACGATGCTCATTACTTGCCGCTTTCGTCAGACGCACGCGGGTTTCCGTTCTTGGCTTGTAAGTGCGCTTCAATTCTTCTTTTACGAAAATGGCTTCTTTGTCCAATAAGGATTTTATAACAGACAGAATATTTTTGACGCCACTCTCTTTTTCCAGCTTCGTAACACATTGTTCGGGTTCTGCAGAGAGTAGATCCAAGATTTTCAGTTCCTTATCCGATAATTGCACATCCGGCTCGAAGTCGGGATTGTATTCCACCATTGTTTCGCTTTCCAACTTCAATCCCGAAGGAAGAGCCGCCTTGTAAACATCCCCTTGAGTGCAGAGGTAATAATCAGCCAGCCATTCCCAAAACTTGAATTGTGCGGGCAACAGGATCGGATGCGCATCCAGCAAGGCACTCACCTCTTTCACCTCATACTCTGTCGGCGCAGAATAATGTATATTCCGCACAATCGCAGTATAATACTTCTTCCGCCCGAAAGGCACTATCACCCGGCAACCAATCTGTACATCTCCCGCCATCTCTTCCGGAAGAGAATACGTAAAGCTGCTATGCAGGGGAAGGGGCAATATGACATCAACGAACTTTTCCATTATAGCGGCAAAGATAGCACTTTTCAGAAAGAAGAGGGTAAGAGAATAAAAAAATAGCGTTGCCGACTTCTGTCGTACAACGCTATTTATATTATCAACTATTCAGCTTTTAGAATATGTAAGCAGCAGAAATCTGCCAAGTTTTATTCTTTGCGCCGATAACGGCTTCACCCACTTCTTTCAATTTGTAAGAATCACCCAACGGAATATTGTAGTTAACTCCTATCTGCAAATGTTTAATCAACTTTACACCAGCGCCGATATTGATACCTACCATTGCTTTCTTCTTTTCCAATTCCATCGCTTCATCCATGTATTTCTTATCTCCACTAAAGTTAAAGAAGAAATCAGGACCCGCAGCGACAAATACACCTAACATACTGCCTAAGCCAATAGTATATTTCAAATTAATAGGTATATCCAAGCCGGTCTGTTTTCCATCATCCTTACCTCGCTGAGAGAACAACAAAGCACCATCTACTCCTAAACCGACAATAGGGATTGTTACTTCAGCCATCGGACCGATAAAAAAACCAGTAGCATTATCCTTATTACCATCATATCCACCATCCCAGTCTACTTTAGTCAGGTTCACTCCGCCTTTCACACCAAACTTAATAAGTTGAGCCTGGGCAGGCATAGCCATTGCCAAACAGCATATAGCTATCATAAAAGCACTAAAAATCTTTTTCATAATTCAATATGTTTAAATTTTCGGGACAAATATATGTAAAATATCCCTAAAAAGAACAATGAGTATCCCAAATTGTTCATAGTAGCGGCAAAACTTCAAACACATTGCCTTTGTATATCCTGCCCGGACTTCGGTTTAAATTCTCTTATTTACCTGCCTGTTGTTGCAGTGATTATTCTACGCATAAAGCAGATATACCGCATGTAGAAACCGATTATACCGCATGTCTTTTACCAGCCGGCCTTGAGTTCAAAATTTATATGTAAAGTAACCGAAAATAGCCCGACGCATTGCCGGAAAACATAGATTGACTACCTTTGCAGAAACATTCTTTATCAGGATCACATTCCTTTTTATTACAGATTATGATAGAAATCAGAAAAGCCGAAATCACAGAACTTGCCATCCTTATGGATATCTTTGAACAGGGAAAGCGCATCATGCGCAAGAACGGGAACACCAAACAATGGACCGGCGGCTACCCTACCGAAGAGATTATCAAAAAAGATATTGAAAACGGGAACAGCTATGTATGCCTTGATGAAGAACAGAAAATAGTGGGAACCTTCGCCTTCATACAAGGAGATGACCCTACCTATGCGCACATCTATGACGGTGCATGGATAGATGACAAACAACCTTACGGCGTTATCCACCGTCTGGCCAGTACGGAAGACAGCAAAGGCGTAGCATCTGCCTGCCTGCAATGGTGCTACCGCCAAATACCCAATCTACGTGCAGACACACATCGTGACAACCACATCCTGCAATATATCCTCAAAAAATACGGCTTCCAATACTGCGGCATCATCTACCTGCTAAATGGAGATGAACGACTGGCTTTCCAAAAACTGTAAAGGCAGAAATAGAACACTCATTCACCTATGTATTTCTTTTTCAACTCCTCCACACTCGTTCCGGTGAAATACTCCTCTACGAAATCCCAACGCTGATCGTCCGTCAAGATGTCAGTGCCAAAGAAAGAAGAAAACAAGTCTATCTGTTCTTCAAAAATACGTTCGTTCGTGTCCAAAATAAGATTATGGTATTCATTGGAATCTGCCAACTGTTGCAGAAGACCGGGGTCATTGAACCGGACATGCACACAAGGCGTTCCACCACCTTCTACGCTGAACGAAAGACAGTCGAGCATAGAAAGAAGATTGAGCAGCATATTCAAATCGGAAAACGGAGTGCAATAGAACTGCAAACGCTCGCCTTTAGTGCCTGCAATGCGCTGAGTAAACAGTTTTTGATAACGCGACAAGAGCAGGTCGAAACCTTTGGTAACCGTAAACGAAAGCTCATTTGATTCTTTCTTCTTGACACTGCTGATGTAGCTCACGCTGCGCCCTTCTTCAGTACGACTCTCCAGCAACGAACCAATGAAACGTTTGGCAGAGGGAACATCCATGCCATGCTCGGCAAACACCGCGCGCAGCTCTTCTTCATCGAAACGGCCTTTCGTTTTCAACAAAGCGGTTTTCAGCATCGTCACCAAACTTTTGAACAGTGAATCCATACGCTGGCGGATCACCGCCGTATCCTCTTTCAGCAACACCTCGTGCTTGCCAACGGAGACGGCACGAGAGCCTTCCCATAACGTTCCGTTATTCAGCTTCTGTTTGAACTCCCTATACCCCAATTCAGGAAAACGTTCCTCCCAAAGACTATCCAAGCGTGCACGATAAACGCTTTCTTCATCTTCCACTTTCGTCAGATAGGCCCGGAATTCGCGCACAAAGGCATCACCTGTTTTATCTTGGATGTATCCCTCCGTCAGCAGATTTTGCGGGCTCACCTCCAGCAGACGCCTTCCGTAACGTTGTGACAGATCATCCTCCAACCATAACAGGGCGGTTTTGATGAGTTGCCCCAACTCGGATTCATACTCCAGCTTGTTTTTTGTACGCGGCAGCTTTACCACAAACTCAAAGTCGGACAGCGATACGAGAATTTCTTCTTTCTCCCCCTTCATCCGGTATACTTCCATGAGTTTTTTCAAGATCAACGCCAACTGGTCCTGCTCAATATTGCCGGTTTGATGCAAGCGTTTCATATAATAAAAGTCGCGTTCATGATAGTCGGTGGCAGCAACACCCTGAACATCCGCATCACGAGCAGCACGACCTATTTCCTGAATATAATCGACGAAAGTACTGGAAGGCGCCACATGGTAGACGCGGTCGATATCACTGATATCTACTCCCATACCGAAAGCTTTTGTGGCAACAATCATCCGTTTCATGCCTTCCTTAAATTCTTGTACAATAGCGGCTTTCTGTTCTTTGTCTTTCTTGCCATAATAAGAAGCCACCAAACGCCAGTCGGCAGAACGTACCCAGGTTTTTATACGCATGTCTATGCCACCTGCAAAGGGATAGTAGAGCAGTGTTTTATGTCCGTCGAGAAAGTTTTCCACACGTTCGGATATGACACGCTGTTTTCCTTTGTCGTAAGTTTCTCCCTCCTCCAGCGTAAGCTGCCGGATATCAAAACCGATATTCTTACGCTTCACCGTACCAACATAAAGCACACAAGGCTCCATTTGCAACGAACGGATAGTTTCGAATACCATATCATTGCCACCCTTGGGATTCCATACGGCAGTGGCAGTCAACGCAAACAAAGGAAATGTATAACCGAGATTCTGCTTCAAGGCACTCAGATAACGCCCCAAAAACCAGTAGTCCACACGAAACTCTTTGCCCCAGGTGGTTACCGTATGCGCCTCATCAATAACAACCATACCAATACGGCGGTTGCCTACGAAGTGTTTTATATCATAAGAAAGCAACAGTTCAGGAGAGAGATAAAACAAATCGACTTCACCTTCACGCACTGCCCGGTAAACTTCCATTTTCTGCTCCGGCGAAAGGTCGGAAGATGCATACGCCACACGCTGATAGCCCAAATCCTGCAAGCCCTCTACCTGATCGACTATCAAAGCCTTTAAAGGAGAAACAACAATGGTCAGCAGATTATATTCTTTCCCCAAATAAATAGCCGGAAGCTGGAACAATAAGGATTTTCCCGAACCAGTCGGAGCAGTCAGCAGAATGTTCTCCGGCTCTGCCTCTCTTTTCTGCGCCTTTTCCGCTTCCCGGATCACATTCTCAATCAGTTGCCCCTGAGAGATACAAAGCGTCTCTCTGCTCCTAAACAAGTCTGCGTAAATCTCAAGGTTACGGAAGTGGTCGTAACCATACGTATCTTTCAAAAGTTCCGTTACGCCTTGCCGGCAGTTCTCGGGCAAATGGCGTTCTTTCAATTCGGGCAAACGGGGTGCCTCTCCTGTTTGTGTCATCATTAATGCTATGAAAAAAAGAAAAGAGATAGTATCCCAGCCATAGCAAAGGCCTTCGTACTACCTCTTCCTATAATTTGTCTTATCCTCAAATCGGCGGATAAAATTCAATCAAAGCGTATTAATACTCCTCCTCGTTGAAGAAGAAATCTTCTTTGCTGGGATAATCGGGCCAAATATCTTCAATACTTTCATAAATCTCGCCTTCATCTTCCATTTCCTGCAGGTTCTCAATAACCTCAAGCGGAGCACCCGAACGCATGGCATAATCAATCAATTCGTCCTTAGTTGCCGGCCAAGGGGCATCTTCCAGTTTAGATGCCAATTCCAATGTCCAATACATAGTTTCTAAGTATTAAAATTGTGAGTAGTAATTCCTTTCTTTATTTTTCGGCAAAAGTATAACAAAATATTTCACTTGCAACTATTATTCCAAAATATTTCTTCTTTTTTCTCGTCTTGATTCATTTTACGCGAAAGAACAAACAAATAGTCAGACAAACGATTGACGTAAGCCAACAACTCCGAAGAAATATCTGCCTGCTCTGCCAAAGTAAGAATACGGCGTTCGGCACGACGGCAAACGGTGCGGCAAATATGGCAAACAGCCGCTCCCCGACATCCGCCCGGAAGCACGAAAGCGGATAAGGGAGGAAGCGTGTCATCCAACCGGTCAATTTCATGCTCTATCGTTTCCACTTGTTCCGGAGTAATGATGCTCGCTTCCTTGAGTCTGGTCCTTCCGCGATCTGTTGCAAGATAAGAGCCTACCGCAAACAGCCTGTCCTGCACCTTTTGCAGAAACAGCTTGTCGTGCTCATCAGAAAGGAAAGTAATGAGAAATCCCAAATGGGAATTCAATTCATCCACCGTACCATAGGCTTCGAGGCGGATATGGGTTTTAGAAACACGAGTCCCCCCTACCAGAGAAGTGGTTCCTCTGTCTCCGGTCTTTGTATATACAAGGCTTTTCTTCATAAACAATCGTTTTTATCGGGTCCAACATAGAAGACGCCTAAAGATAGTCAAAAGTTGACAATATAGTCTTGTTTTATCTTTGTTTTATCAAAGAAAATAATGCCGAGGTCGTAGAGGTCAAAGGTGATACCAGTCTTTTCGTGTTGCCTGATACGCTTCCAAACAGCATGCATCTGCGATGTATAACGGATACCCTCAATTACAAAAACAGATTTTTTTGCAGTGCGGGCAATGCAGATGCGCAGCACTTCTTCCACAAACTCCGGTCGGCGGTAATCATGCAAATATAGAAAATCGACAGATGTATCACTTTCCAAGAAGAGCTCGGACAGATCATCTGCCGCAGTATAGTCCGCTCCTTCCTTAGCGGCTTTCAAATAAAGGGAAGAAGCAGCCGGTATACCCGTATCTACAATTGTAGCGGGCTGCGCATAGTTCACCAGACGGAATAGCAACCGCTTCACCTTTACAGACTCGTAACTCCACATCCGGTCTTTCTGCGGCGCAAGTTTCTTTTGCTCGGCAGCCAACTCCCTATATTTATAATAAGGAGTTGTTTCATAGATGACGTGTGTAATCAGATTGAACGCAAAAGGCGAATGTACTCCATAACCGCAACGGTGGCGGAAGCGATACAACCAAATGAAAGGACGTTTCAACGCAAGCAATATACGGTTCATTACAAATTATTCTTTAATTACATCGCAAAAATACGGAAAAACCGGAAACAGAAGCCAATTACGCTGCTTTTACTTCGACATTCTTCAGAAGTCCTCTTGGTCCAATGAAATATTTCACCCTATACACCCGTTTGGGAAAGGGAGTCAGATGCATACCTCACAAAAAAACATTTGAAGCAAATCTACTTAAAAAACGGTAACTGCTTGTTAATAAGGAATCTTTTTCATAACTTAGACAAGCAAAGAGATGCCCAAATGGCACAACCGGACACAAAGAATAAGACACTTTTATTGTTATACCGATGATACTTAAACAGATACGGACATCATGTTTATTTATCAGGAATACATTAAGGACTATATTATGAAAACATATTTACCAGTCCTCTTATATGCATTTTGCATCTTTTCTCCGATGTACATACAGCATCTTTTTTTGATGAGCTCAGAAAAAACGCACAACAAAAACTCATACAGAATTCATACAAATTACTAAAAACACACAAAATGAAAAAAGTATTATTGGCATGTTCCGTACTATTAGCCACAGCATGCGGCAATAGCCCCGACCAGAACCTGAAGCTGAATGAACTTGAGTACTTTGAAACTCAAGGAGTCAACGTATTGGTTTACAGCAACCTCTTCTCCGGTGGCTTCAATGACGAGAAGAACTCCGGCATCGAGCTCATCCACCATGGTGTACGCACTGCACAAGGTGGGGCCATCAGGCTTTCCAATACTCCCGAACAATGGGATTTGGTTCCTTCTACCCCATCAAGGAAAGTGAACATTGAGGACAACTCCATCGAAGTAGCCCTCCGCTATGACGATTTCGACTTCGACTCCCGCATAGTAGTGACAGGAAAAGGTAAAGCCGTTGAAATCTCCGTTTATCTGGATAAGCCCCTCCCACAGGAACTGGAAGGAGACGCAGGATTCAACCTTGAGTTCCTGCCTTCACAATATTGGGGAAAAGCTTACATCATGGACGGACAGCCCGACCGGTTCCCACGCTATGCCGTAAGCAACACCATCACCCGTCCCAATTCCGAGAAGATCAAACAATTTAAAGGATACAAAACTTATGACGACCGGGGAACAGGCCGATTCGTAGACCCGCTGCCATTGTCCACCGGACGTACCATGATATTGGCGCCCGATGCTCCCGAACGTACCGTAAAAGTAACCTCCCAAGATGCTGATCTGATGCTATTCGATGGACGCATGCTGGCCCAGAACGGATGGTTCGTGTTGCGAAGCATTCTGCCTCCCGGCAAAACCGGCAAAGTATTGACCTGGACTGTGGAACCGAATGCCATCAAAGACTGGATAAGAGAACCTAACATTGGTTTCTCTCAAGTGGGCTACCTTCCCTCACAGCCCAAAGAAGCTATCATAGAACTGGACAAAAAAGATAAAATAATCTCCAGCGCTTCTGTCTATCAAGTAAAAGAAGACGGTTCAGAAGTAGAAGTATTCACCGGAAAGACCTCTATGTGGGGAACTTACTTCAAGTACAACTATGCAAAATTCGACTTTTCCGAAGTGAAGGATCCGGGCATATACTACATCAAGTACGGCAATGTGAAAACAAACAATTTCCTCATCGACAAAACTGTGTACAACCATATCACCGACGCCACCACTGATGTATGGATTCCCATCCACATGAATCATGTGACAGTGAATGAAGGATACCGCATCTGGCATGGCGAACCTTTCAAAGAAGGCTATCTGCAAGCTCCCCCCAGCACAGACCATTTCGACCTGCACAGCCAAGGTCCAACTACCGACACCAAGTATAAGGCGCTGGAACTAATCCCCGGATTAAACGTAGGCGGCTACTTTGATGCAGGCGACTTTGATATAGAGACTGGCGCCAACATCAATGTTGTCCAGAATTTTGTCAGAACCTGGGAGCTCTTCAAGCCGTTACGCGACGAAACATTCGTCAGCGAAAAACAACGCTACGTAGATCTCCACCGCCCGGACAGTATTCCCGACATTATCCAATACATAGAGCATGGCGTATTGAACCTTGTGGCACAAGCCGAAAATATCGGGCACATGTCACAGACTCTTTCCAATTCCGTACTCGACAACTATCACCACCTGGGAGATGCGGCATCCATCACCGACGGACTCCACTATGACCCCAAATTGGCTCCCTATGAGAAATCTGCCGATGGAAAATCCAGCGGTACTCCGGATGACATGTGGGCCTTTACAAGCCGTAATCCAAGTCTGGACTTCCGGGCAGCCACCATGTTTGCTGCTGCAAGTCGCGCTTTGAAGGGTTACAATGACGACCTTTCGGCAAGAGCCTTGAAACAGTCGAAAAGATTGCTGAAAGAGGCTACGGAACTGATGCCGGAAAGCTCTCCTAAAAATAAAAGACAAAAAGTTACTGAAGACATGGCTGCAAATCTGCAACTATACGTTTCTACCGGAGAGAAGAATTATTTGGAACGCTTCACACAGGAAATATGGCAGTCATTGGAAGGCAATGTCAACTATAATATCATGACTGCTATGGACGCTATTCCTTATATGGATGCTTCATATAAAGAGAAACTGCGCCCATACGTCCTTAAATACAAGGAATATCTCGACAGCCTGAACCACGACAACCCCTACGGATTGCCAATCGGACGCGGTAACTGGGCAGGAAATGGCGGCATGGTCAATTTCGGCACCACAGTCTGCTTTGCCAGCAAATATTTCCCAGACATCATCGACAGCAGTTATGCATTCAAAGTTGCCAACTGGCTATATGGTTGTCATCCCTATCACAACTACTCATTTGTGGCAACCGTTGGAGCTACCCGTCCCAAAGCTGTCTTCTACGGCAACAACCGGGCCGATTTCTCCGCCATCCCCGGTAACATGGCTCCCGGTGTATTGTTCAGACAACCCGACCACTTCGAGAACTATGATGACTGGCCATTTCTTTGGGGACAAAACGAAGGCACTATTGCAGGAAACACAAGCTATGTAATTTTCGGCCATGCTTTCAGAGACCTGGTACGCTGATCCATTACGTACAAAAGAACATCGGGTCTGAATAACGATAAACAAGGGGATGTGCAAAACGATATACCGATCAGAGTTTTGGCATCCCCTTCATAATACTAGTGCGGAAACCATAAAATCTCCGCCGGCTGAAACATACGGAGAGATATATTGGCTTAGATTTTTGCTCCGGACTACAATCTTTTCATTTTTATTCGTTCCTTTGTACTAAACTTAACAATAGAATGATATGAAAACAATTTATTTATCGCTGGTAGGATTATCTCTCGCCTTAATATCATACAGCCAAACATATACACCTCAAAAAGAAAACGGCTGGTATCATATTATAGACGGACAACAAGATAGTATTTCTTGTGAGCCAATCGTTACAGTTGCAGATTTCACCGATTTAAGGTTGGTTTATGACTCTTTTGGTCAACCGGTTATTTCCGGGAGAGTCAGCAAATCCAAACTGGGCAAATGGACTGATGCCACTGAAAAGAGCATAGGAAAACGCATTGGGTTTGTGTTTAATGATACAGTTATAACTGCCCCACAGGTCAATGCAAGAATAGACAGCGGTAATTTTCAAATATCCGCTCCACAGGGTCATGATCTGAAGAGAATTTATCTGCAGCTGACCAGCCACAGCCAGCGGTGTCAGCATCCTTTTCGGCAGCGAAAAAATTGAAAGAACTGGAACGGGCCAATATTGCTTTTAAGAGTAAGGTAGATATACGTGACAAACAAAGTTATTTATTGAATGACCGTATAAAGATAATCTCCCAAAAAAATGTTTCAGCCATGTTTCAGCTGGAAAATAGAAAACCCTTGCAAATTTTTTATTTACAAGGGTTTATCTTCATCTTCTTGTACCCAGACCCGGGGTCGAACCGGGATGGAAGTGAATCCACTGGTGTTTGA
>ERZ791607.1023-NODE-1023-length-22661-cov-4.141246_pt1 | contig 22661 bp, 30 predicted proteins | sample MGYA00509964_ERZ791607 | MGnify/ENA primary metagenome ERZ791607 (study PRJEB30046, sample SAMN00791907) | human gut metagenome | study: EMG produced TPA metagenomics assembly of the A metagenome-wide association study of gut microbiota in type 2...
GACGATATAAAATATAACTTTAGGTCAAGGAGACTGATATGATTAAAAAATACCGTGTATTTAATAAGCTGACCAGCCGTTACCTCTCCGCAATAGCCGCCAGAAGGTACATAATCAGAGCGGGTAAAAGGCTTGATTTTTTCAGGATCGAGGAGGTAAGGGCGTGACAAAAAATTTATTAAAACAATACCGTATGCTAAAACTGGAATTTGACGATATTAATGCCACAACATGCAGTAAAACTGTGAAAGATAGCGTACAAGGCTCTATGAAGAATCATCCGTACATAAAAGGCATACGGCATATAGAGGGCGTTGCAGATGAAAGCTTGTTATATAAGAAATCGGATTTAAAAGCGCAACTTAAAGCGGTCGAAGATTTTGTAAAGTCAATTGAAGATTCCAAAGTCAGAAAAGCAATTGAGATTTACTACATAGATGATCTTGATGAATCCTGTGAAAAACCGACTTGGGAAAATGTCGCCGATAAGTTTAAGGACGGCTCTACCGGAGATTCTATTAAAAAAACTGTGAGTAGATACTTAAAAAAATATTTATAAAGTGTCACGAATGTCACACATGTCACGAATTCGTATGATATAATTATAATAAGGAATGATATAAATAGACGGTTGAAGCTTTTCAGCCGTCTATAATTTTTAAGGATATTGAATGCCACTATGTTTCTATGTTATCATAGTTATCATATTTTTAGGTGTAAAAAATGTTTACTGTAAATCAGATAAAAGAAATGATAAGGCAAAATGATATGCATGCATTCTACAACGATAGAGGCTGGCGCAGGATATCTCACGAGGTTATGCGTGAGCAGCATAATGAATGCCAGCTTTGCAGACAGCACGGCAGATACAGCAGAGCCAAGGTTGTACACCATGTATGCTACTTGCGCAAACGTCCTGACCTTGCATACAGCCGTACCTATACGGACAGCGAGGGCAGAGAACATAAACAGTTAATCGCTCTTTGTCAAAATTGTCATGAGCAGATACATAACAGAACTTTAAATTTAAGCGCAAAGAAAAAATTTACGAACGAAGAAAAATGGTAAGGTGGATTAAATGTTAAAGTCAAACGTTTAGTTTTGTTAGAAATTATCTTAAGAGCATTAAGCCGGCTCCGCAATTTTGCGGAGTCGAAAAACCTCATAACCCCCCGTTAGAAAAAACAGAAATATTTAAAGGGGGCGTACACCGAGGGGAATATTAGACAATTCAGATTTATTGATTTTTCAATAAGGGGGGTGGTATCATGCAGGAAATTGAGTTTGATCCTAAAATTTTTAAAAATTCTAAGAAATGCAAAGCGGTCAAAAAGGATTTATTAGAACAGCTTAAATGCAGGGGCGCTGATACCCCCGTATTTCATGATCTGGTTGAAGATTATATGTCCCTATGGCTAACTAAGGAACTTCTTAGAGCAGATATAGAAAATACCGGTATTCGCATAGCGTATGATAACGGCGGCGGCCAAAAGGGCTATAAGGATAACCCGAGCATAGAACGGCAAATCAAGGTCAATGCTCAAATGCTAAAGCTTCTTTCTGAGCTCGACATAAAAACAAGCAATATTATAAGCGAGGTAGAAGATGAGCTATGAGCTCAATCGTTACATAAAGCAGTATATTGACCTTGTGCGAAGCGGAAAAATAGCCGTATGCAATGAGCAGCTAAAACTATGCGATTTGGTAGAAAGTATTTTCAGGAAAGAGGATATTTACGTTGATGAACAGCAGTTAGAAAAGTATCTCAGTTATCAAAAATATTTTCCCTATAAGCTTTTTGAATGGGAACAGTTTGTATTTGCGCTTCACAATTGCACATACAAATCTGACGGAAGTTTGCGTTTTCCGATTCTGTTTATTTATGTCGGACGTGGAGCCGGTAAAAACGGTTTCCTTGCTTTCGAGGATTTTTGTCTTCTTACTCCGGCAAACGGCGTTAAAGATTATCACATTGATATTTTCGCCATGTCGGAAGACCAGGCAATGCAATCCTGGAATGACGTTTATAACATACTTGAAGATAATAAAAATGTAATGAAAAAACATTTTTATTGGAACAAAGAAATTATACGAAATCTGAAAACAGGCTCGGAATTCCGTTACCGCACGTCAAACGCGAAAACCAAAGACGGCGGACGACCGGGAAAGGTTGACTTTGACGAATATCACGCTTATGAAAATTATAAACTGATTGACGTGGCTACCACTGGACTTGGAAAGAAAGCGTTACCGCGGCGAACTATAATGTCAACCGACGGATTAGTAAGAGGCGGACCGCTTGACGACTTAATTGAAAAATGTGAAAATATCCTGAACGGCGATATTCCGGACAACGGTACGCTTCCATTTTTATGCAGACTTGATCGCGACGAAGAGGTTAACGAAAAAAAGAACTGGACAAAGCCTAATCCGTCTCTTCCCTATTTACCGCACTTGCTTTCAGAGCTTGAGCAGGAATATTTTGATTATACGCTAAATCCGGCCGCCAATACGTCTTTTATGGCGAAACGAATGAACAGACCTCCCAAGGAGCTTGAAAATGAAGTTACGGCGTGGACTAACATACTTGCTACCAATCAACCTATTGATGAAGACATCCTGATTGGAATGCCGTGCGTGGCCGGTATTGACTATATGCAAACTACAGACTTTTTAGGAGCCGGACTACTGTATAGAATCGGTAAAAAAGACTACTGGATAACGCATACATGGGTTTGCAAAAACAGTCCGGATTTAAAAAGGATCAAAGCGCCCCTTGAGCAGTGGGCTTCACAGGGACTACTGACTTTTGTTGACAGCAGCGAAATACTTCCGGAACTGCCCGTTGTGTGGCTTGCAAACGAGGCGGCAAAGCGTGACAGTCAGATTCTTAAAATAGGAATTGATAATTTCAGATATTCCTTGCTTTCAAAGGCTTTAAGGAGCATATACTTTTCAGCGGATAAGGATTTCGGAAATGTAGTAAAGCTCAGACCGTCGGATGAAATGCTTAATATTCCGGTCATAACGTCCGGCTTTGTCAGTCACAATTTTGTCTGGGGAGATAATCCGCTGATGAGATGGGCTTGCCAGAACAGTAAAACAATAACAAGCCCTGCCGGAAACATTACATACGGTAAAATTGAGCCTAAAAGCCGCAAGACGGATTCGTTCAAGGCCTTTGTAGCGGCAGAATGCGTTTCTGAATGCCTTAACGCTTACGCCGATACAAATGAAAGTTCTTTTGATATGGGGGTTATATCGTTTGACTGAAATATTTTATTATACTCATAAGCGTTTCGGCAATAGCCGGAGCGTTATTTTTATATATCACTAAAAAAGAAAGAGGTAGAATTATGAAAAGAAAATCAAAGAAAATACTTGCAGCCGTAATGGGGCTGACGTTGATGTCGGCATTGTCTGTCGGATGTCAAAGACAGTCTGAAAGAGTATCGTACAATATTTCAAAGCAAGCTGATAACTTTAACACAATTAGGCAAATAACCGTTATTAACTGCATTCAGGGCGATGTACTTTTTCAAATGACCGGAAAAATGTCCTTAAATGCGGATACCGCAGAAAATCAGCTTGAAATAATAGTTGAAGATGAAAACGGCACGTATAAAAAGCATTTTATAGGTCTTTCTGACAATGTAACTTATACGGTCGAAGATGTTACGGATAATTACGTTGATAATTACCACTATACGCTTAACTTCAATCCGAATATGTGGATTCCGGTAAACTTTGAAACTATTGATTAAGCGCTTTTATGAGCGCTCTTTTCATGCCCTGAGCACGGCATAAAACTGCTTAAATATTTTTTGGAGGTGTTAAAATGCATGTAATCAAGAAGGCAAGGAGCATAACAGACGCGGAAATACAGTTTATTTCGCTTGTTGATAAAGCGGCTAATAAAAAGTCGTTCCTTATAACAAAGGAAAACGACGGGCGCGCATCCTTTTCGGCGTATGGAAAAATCATCAAAACGGATGAGGAAAACCATTATGTAACGGGAATCGTATACGAGCCTATGGTAGAGGATTCCCAGGGGGATTTTATGACCGAGGAGGAAATTCAGAAAGCGGCCGTGTGGTTTGCAAAAAACGGAAACGGTATTGACCTGCAACATAATTTTGAAAAATTTGAAAACGCCGTTGTAGTCGAAAGCATGGTCGCTAAATCCGATTCAGCTATCGGTAATGAAAAGATAAAAAAAGGAACATGGCTTATGACAGTCGAAATATCCGATTCTGATGTTTGGTCATCCATAGAAAAGGGAGAAATCACAGGCTTTTCAATGGGCGGAAAGGGAGTGTATAGAGAGGAGGAAACGGAGCCGGAGAGCATAAGTAAATCAGAAGGTAGTAGTCTTATAAAAAAGCTGGCGAAGATGTTCGGCTTTGAGGTAGTAGAGAAGGGCGAAGTTGCGGAAAAATTCAAGCAAAGAGACGTATCAGAAGCATTCTGGGCTGCTTTTTATAGTTTGCAGGAAACGTTGTTTAAGCGCGATGTAGCGACTGGAGAAATCAGAATTGAAACGGATTCTGATAAAATCAAGGAAAGCCTTGCAGATTTTGCCGAGATTGTAAAAGATATTCTTGAAAGCAATTCTGAAATAACAAAATCTGATATATTAAACGGCAATAATATTGAAAAACTCAAAAATATATACAAGAACACTTGCGGCCTGCTTATAAAAGCGGGGGAAATGGAGGAAAGTATGACAAAAGCAGAGGTAGAGGCTCTTATAAAGGAAGCTGTTAATAAGGCTAACAGCGGAAATAACAGCGATGGCGTTGACGATGAGACAAAGAAGTTTATTATTGAAACGGTAAAAAAATTGATTTCAGAACAAAAGAAAGAGGAACCCGTAACAAAAGAAGAAGTAACGGAAATGCTGGCAAAGGCTGTGGAGCCTATATATAAAGCGAGGGGCATTGCTACAAATCTAAATAACGAGCCGGCTCCAGTTGAAAAGGAAGACGATGTATTTTCAGGAATGTTTGTATAAGGAGGATTTTTTATGAATAACAGAAGTATCATAGCTAAAGCGGCAGCCGATACGACCTCATTGGGAACCGGCGGTAAGATGAACGCGGAGCAGTCAAAACAATTTATTACATTTATGAGGGACTATTCGCCTTTTCTTAAAAAGGTTGATTTCATAACCATGGCAAAAACCACAAGAGATCTTGATAGTTTAGAGGTAAATAAGCGAGCCCTCAGACGTCAGGCGGAAAATTCAGACAATCCGGCTACGGGTGCGGTTACACACAAAAGGCGGACTCTTAAAGCGGTCGGAGTTATAATGCCTTATGATGTTTCATTTCAGTATATGAAAGAAAACATCGAGGGAAAGGGCGTAAACACAACGCTTGCAAGAATGTTTGCACAGCAGTTTGCAAACGATACGGTAGAGCTTGCGTTCTTAGGAGACGAATCGGAATCGGATGACGACTTTATAAGTATTAACGACGGCTGGATAAAAATTGCTAAGAATGACGCGAACGTACATAAATTTGATACGGAAGACAGCGCTGATTATCTTAATACGGTTTTCCCGGGACTTTTAGCCGCTATGCCGAATAAGTATTATTCTCTTTATACCGAAGAGGATAAATCCAAGATAAAGATATTCTGTTCACCGACCGTAAACAGAAAATACAAGCAGCAGCTTCAGGCGAGAAATACCGCGCTTGGCGACGCGCTTATTACGGGCGGTAAGAACGTAAGCTACGATGGCTTTGAGATTGTACCCGTCGCGTTTATCCCCGATAATATTCAGATAGTTACGCCTTATGAAAATTTTGTTTACGGTATCTACGGTCAAAGCCTTGAGGTTTATCATAATGTTGTACCGCGTAAGACAAGACATGAATATACGCTTCTTGCTGACTTCGATATGGAAATTAACAATCCGGACGCGCTTGTAATCGGAGATAATTTCACAAATCCAAGCGAGCCGGGTTAAGGAGAATCTGAAAAAACCGAGTAATGAGGGGGATAAAAATGGCTAAAAAAACAGTTGAAAAAAACCATAGTACTACTGGTCAGGACGTTGATGATCCGATTAAAAACGGAGGGGATTCTTATACGGCGGAAGATGTTGAAAGGGAAAACAGTTCGAAGCGAGAAAATTTAAGAATAAAGCTTGTCAAAGGGGCGTCCTTTACGCGCGGAGGAAAGATATATACAAAAGGTAATCCGGTATATGCGGCGGCAGAAGAGGCTGAAAGGCTTTTAAATACCGGATTTTTTGATAGGGCGTGACGTAATGGCGGTAAGACCGTGGGCAACGCCGGAGGAGGTCAGGGACTATTCTGATATAAAAGCGGTTCAGGAAAGAACAGATGAACGTATTGCCGTTGATATTTCAAGGGCCGAGCAATACGTTATCTCTTATACAAACAACGATTTTTCAGGATATGAGAGAATACCTCAGAATGTTAAAACAGCCGTAATTCTTTTAGCAGAGGCTTACGGCTATAATACGGTTGTTTCATCTAAGGAATTTAAATCGGAAACCTTTGACGATTATAGTTATACCGCCGAAAGCAAAGAAATAAGAGCTGAAAATCTTGACGTAGAACCGCTTCTAAAGGAATACATAAGGGTTAAACCTAAAAATGGAGTAATCATGCGGTTAAGGAGGCTTTGACATGGCTTTAGCTGATTTCTTAGACCATAAATGCGATATATATCATTTGATACAGACTAAAGACTCTCCCGGTTATGGTCTGCCGGATTCTCCGGTTTTTAATTATAATAATAAGCCGGATGAAAAAGAAATACCCTGTCATTTCGGAATCGAATCGCTTGACGCCGAAACCGAGCAGAAACAGCCGCAGAACATTCTAAGGGAAAAAATAAAACTGACGTTGCCGGCCGGGACAAACATTCGTATTAATGACAGGATTGTCGATTGTAATTCAGGACTTGAATATACCGCAGAAAGGCCCAGAAATATTCGTGGGCATCACATTTTCGTATATATAAAGCGAATAAAGGAGCAGGAGGCGCTTTAATGCTTGAAGCGGATGAAATGAAAGAGTTCTTTGAAAAGTGCAGAAGAGCTGGAAACGGTGTGTTTAAACGGGAACTTTCACTGTTTCTTGAAGGTATCGGTCTTGAGTTTCTCCGTATTATCGAGGACGAGATAATACGGCTCAAGGTTATGGATACAAGGCTTTTACTCAATAGTTTTCATAAAGGAAGCAGCGGAACCGTTTGGGAATTGTCTGACAACGGTCTAACTCTTGAGGTTGGAACTAATGTCGAATATGCTTCTTATGTAAACGACGGTCATTGGACCTGTAAAAAGGGCGAGAAAATGAGGTTTGTTCCGGGTGACACCATTCTTGACGAAACAGGAAAAATAATTTCATTTGTTTATAACAAAAATGCAAAATCAGGCATGATGTTGAAACAAAACTGGGTCAAGGGGGCGCATTACTGGGAAAGCGGGCTTAGAATTTTGGATAAAATGCTGCCCGGATTGATTGAAGCTAAGCTTCAGCAATGGATTAACAGTTATTTTGGTTAGGGGGACATATGCTTGAAAAAGAATTTGCAGCGGTGATAAGGGTTATACTTGATTCTGCGGGTAGTCCTGCTCCGTATTATCATAATATTCCGGAAAGCTTTATTGTTCCGTCAGTATTTTTTCCGTCGCCGGAAATAGAGTTTAAACCGGATACACTGAGCTCTTACGGTTCTGAATATATATTGTATGTAAATTTCTTTCACAGTACAACAGAGCTTGCCTATGAGCTTGCAATGCTTGTTTATCATGATATTGTCCGTAGACGTCGACTTATCCCTTTAATTGATTCAAACGGGAAAAAGACCGGCGAATTAATGCGGATAAATAATATAAATATAAAAAAAGTTGACGAATGCGCATATCAGCTTCAGCTTGACTGGATAAGTCGAACACCGTATACGTGTGAAGAGGCGGAGCTGGTGGAGTTGTTCTATATTAACGGAGGTAAATTATGACAAAAAAAGAAGAAGTAAAATCCCAATCTGCGACGGCAGACCCGCCGCAGACTAAGTATTCTATTGAAAAGCTGAGGGAAAATTGCTTGAAGCTTTTCGGAATATCCCAAAGTACTTTTGACGGGGCGTCGTACGGTCTGACTGGAAAATATACCGTCGCAGAAATGAAATCTGTTATAACAAAATGGCAGAACAAGGAGGTAAAATAATGGCGGGAGGAACATTTGATAAATCGGTCGGAAAAATAAGACCGGGAACATACATAAATTTTGAATCTGCAAATCAGCAGTTATTAGGAACATCCGATAGAGGAACAGTATTGATACCTCTTGTTAATCATTCGTACGGTCCCGAAAAGGAGTTTATCACAATATCCGGTGATTCAGCTGATTCTGCTTATGAAAAACTCGGCTACAGCGTTTACGATGATAACCCGTCTATGCTCTTGATTAGGGAAGCGTTTAAGTGCGCGCAGACAGTTATTGTGTATATCGTAAAGGGCGGAGCCAAAGCGTCCGGTTCGGGAGGAGGACTTACTGCGGAGGCAAAATACGGGGGCTCAAGAGGAAATGACATCAGTTATTCGGTAGCAGCTAATCCCGTATCGGGATTTGACGTCACGGTTTACCTCAGCGGCTCGCCTAAAGAACAGTTTGAGGGGATTTCTGAGGCGACGGCTCTTTCAGAAAGCAATTATATTGTTTTTTCAGCAACCGAATCGGCGGAACTCGAATCGGTTGCAGGAGTAACCTTAACCGGAGGAACAGATTCTGTTGCGGCAAATTCCGACATATCTGACTTTCTTGATGATATGGAAAGCGTTAATTTCAATACTCTGGCGTTTCCTGTAACAGAAGAATCGCTGCTTGCGGCTTGTAAAACTAAAATACGGTACCTGCGTGAAAATGTAGGGCGTGGAGTAAAAGCTGTTGTAGCAGATTATAAAGCTGATTATGAGGGTATTATTAACGTAACAAATTCAGTTGCCGTTAACGGGGTAACGCTTACTAATGCTCAGGCTACCGCATGGGTTGCCGGAGCGGACGCTTCTGCCGGCAATACTCAAAGTAATACCCAGAAAATTTATGTCGGAGCTGAAAAGGTTGCCGCTCCGAAAACCCATGAGCAGGCTGTTGCAGCTATTCAAAACGGCGAGTTTTTCTTTTCGTATTCTGAAAGCGGAGATGTCGTTGTGGAATATGATATTAACAGTCTCATTACTTTTACAGAAAAGAAAGATAAATCTTACAGTAAAAACCGAGTGCTGAGGGTATTAGATACATTCGCAGAAAATATTAGAGCGAATTTCCCGCCGAATAAGTATAACAATAATGAAACAGGCTGGGATATTATGGATGGTATGGGTAGAGCCATTCTGAAGCAATTTTATGAAGCCGGCGCAATACAGAACGTTGACTACAGCTCCGACTTTGCGGTTGACAGAGGAATAAGCAAGGGAGACAGTACTTATTTTAACGTTGCTATAGAGCCTGTTGACAGCGCGGAAAAGCTTTATTTTACTATTAAAACAAGATAAGGAGGTATAAATCGTGTCTGATTATAACAAAAAACCTATTGTTCTTACAGAAGGAAAAGTATTTATAGACGGCGAGGAAATTTTTGACTGTGTAAAGTGCGAGATTAAATTTACACCGGAGACATATACAGGAAAGGTATTAGGGGAGCGTTCCCCTAGTACAAGATGGAAAGGCTTTACTATAACCGGAACGATAACGCGGAGACGGTCTACTCCATTTTTAAAGGAAATAGTACAGAGATACCAAAAGGACGGAGTGGAGCCGGAGTTTACTATTCAAGGCGTAATGGACGATAAAGGCTCGGACTATTACAGAGATTATGGCTCGGATACAATAACGGCGGTAGGCTGCATATTTACGGGGGACATTATACTTACATCCCTTGACAGTAGCGGGGACGTTGTTGACGATTCGATTTCATTCAATGCTAAGGACATTATAGTTTAAGCATAAATTGACAAAAAAAGACACCCGTGGTATAATAACCGTATGGGTGTCTGCATAAAACGGTAGGCGGTTTCTCCCTGACAAGGGAGGTGATAACAATGACATTATCGGAACTTATCCAGTTCGTAACAATGCTAACTTGTGTTATCACTCTTGTTTATAAGGTCACAAAAGACATTTTTAACAAGAAATAATTTCTTTACATAAAAAAGAAATACCGCCCACTCTTCCAAAGTAACGGTATTTCTTTAATACTAACATTTTGGGATGAACCGCTTATCGCAGACACCCTTTTCATCTATTATTATACCATAATTTTATAAAATGTCAAGCGCTCCTAACGGGGCGCATTTTTATTCCTGCCCGAAACGGTTAAGGCTTAAAACTGTCCCGAAAAAATAATATTATGGAGGTTTTTATTATGACAAAGAATTTAAGCTATTTTATGAGAGAGGAAAAGGAAGAGATTATTACGGCGCCTGCTCCGGAAAGCTTTAAGGATGAAAGCGGTAAGCCGATTCAAATGGAAATTAAAGTATTATCAGGCGAAAGAATAAGAAAAATTACCGACAGTTACCGAAAGAGAAGCGTCGCATTCGATAACAACGGTAAACCGTATATAGAAAACGGAGAGGTTGTTTTCCAGACTGAAAACGATACGCCGAGGGCATTCCGTCATATAATTGCTGAAGCTCTTGTATTTCCGAATCTTTGCGATAAGGAGCTTATGGATTTTTATCGCTGCTATGATAAGACAGAAATGCCGCTTAAGGTTTTTTCAAAGCGCGGCGAGTACGACCAGGTATTCAACACTGTTATGACGGCTCTCGGGCTAATGCAGTCTAAAAAGGAAACCGAAAATAATCTGGTTGAAGAAGCAAAAAACTAATATCCTGCAAGGGAAGCGATTCTTATTGGGCGCATGTTTTATGGCAGCGTCACGGACTGCGTATGGAGGAGTTTGAAAAAATGTCTAAGAGGACCAGGCTCTTCTATATCGCGTCTGAGGTATGCGAATCAGAAAACCCTTGCAGGACTGATATTGAAATTTTTCTTGCTATGCTTAAGAGAGGAGTGAGATTTTGAAGAGTGAGTATACCGCTAAATTTAGAATGGTAGATGAAATGAGCGCAGCTATGGTCAGGTTAGGCGATACCGGAGTTAACGCGATAGTTGATGTGGAAAAGTCAAGCGTTAGGCTTGATTCTGCGCTGCTAAACACATCCAAAAGCTCCGCCGAAGCGGCGGCTTCTCTTTCTAAGCTTTCCGGCAATTCAACGGTGGCCGTTACGCCGTCAAGATTATTAGCAGACGCAATGTCCGATCAGGCGCGCAAACTTGAACAGGCCGCGGAAAAAGCCAGAAATAAGGCAAATATAGACGCACAGGCAGCGGCAGAGGCTAAAAGATTTCATGAAAGCTTAAAAAGTCAGCTAATGACGGTTGATAAAGTGACCGATTCCATGAACGACGAGGTAGTTCAGGCGCAAAAGACTTCTGAAAGTCTTGAAAAAGTTGCCCAGAAGTCGGAAAAAAAGGCGAAAAAAGCGGAGGAAGCCGCAGCGGCGGCGAGAAAAAATGCTTCTGCCACAGAAGCGTCCGCGCAAGCGGAAGAAAAAATGTATGCGGCTTCCAACAAAGCCGCTAATGCGGAGCAAAAGGTTGCGGACGCGCTTAACAAGTCTGAGCGCGAGGCTAAAGAATACGGCGAAGCGTTGCAAAAGGCATCCGGCGAGAGTGAAACTTTAGGAAACAAAGCCGCTAATGCGGGAGAGCTTATCCAGGACGCTTTTGCAACTATCGGGGCAGTGGCCGCGCTGAACAAAATAAAGGACGGTTTTGTTTCCGCCGCAAGCGCAGCGATAGAGTTTGAAAGCGCCGTAACCGGAGTGTACAAGACGGTTGACGGGACCGAAGAACAGCTCGCTGAAATAAGCAGCGATATAAAGGAAATGTCTCTTGTGATTCCGTCCTCTACTACCGAGATCGCAGGCGTTGCCGAATCAGCGGGGCAGCTTGGAATCGCCACCGAAAATATAACGGACTTTACTGAAGTAATGATAAATCTCGGAGAGTCTACTAATCTGTCATCGGAGCAGGCGGCTTCATCCCTTGCGAAATTTTCCAATATAACTAATATGTCGGCTGACAATTATGAAAATCTCGGCTCTGCCATAGTTGCACTCGGCAACAATTTCGCCACAACAGAAGCGGATATAGTTGAAATGTCAACAAGAATGGCGTCCGCCGGAACTCTTGCGGGCATGTCGGAATCTGATATTCTCGGACTTTCCGCGGCAATGTCTTCTGTGGGAATCGAGGCTGAAGCGGGCGGCTCCGCTATGTCTAAGCTAATGACGGATATTCAGGTTGCCGTTGAAACAGGAAACAGCAGCTTAGAAGATTTTGCTTCCGTAGCCGGCGTGAGCTGTGAGCAGTTCGCCGACATGTTTGAACACCGTGCTGTCGACGCTCTTTATTCCTTTATAGACGGCTTAAACGACGTTGAAAGAAACGGGGAAACCGCTACCGTAATTCTTGAAAATATGGGCATAAGCGAGGTCAGGCTTTCTAATGCGGTAAAATCCCTTGCGAATAACAGCAGCGGGCTTGCGGGCGCGGTAAGTCTTGCGGGGGAAGCCTGGGAAGAAAATACGGCTCTTGCAAATGAAGCGAATACGCGTTACGGCACGCTTGAATCACGTCTTACAATGACGCAGAACGCGGCCAATAATCTTAAAATAGCAATCGGCGATACGCTGACTCCCACAATAGGAGCGTTTGCCGATATGGGAACAAGCGCGCTTACATGGATGACGGATTTTGCTGAAAAACACCCCGTCGTCGTAGAGGGAATAACCGGCATAACTGTCGCGGGAGCAGGGTTTATCGGAACGGTTACAGTCGCCGCCGCTGCGGTGAAAGCTTTGAACATTGTAACTAATACTTTTAATTTAACTTTGTCTAAAACCAAGGTAGGATTAATAATCGGAGGAGTTGCAACAGCCGGAGCGGCTATCGGCGGGCTTATACATCATTTTAATTCGGCAGAGGACGCTGTTGAAGATTATAACGGCACGCTAGAGCAATGCCGGATAGAAATTGACAGTACCGAGACTGCTTACGCAAACGTCTGCAAGTTATACGGAGAAAATTCAGAAGCCGCGAAAAGTCTTTCCAAAGAACTTGATACGCTGAACGCTCAGTATGAAAAAGGCGGCGAGTATCTCGGCGAGTTAAGTGAAAAATCATCTGATGCCGCAAACTCGGTTAATGAACTCTATAATTCCGTAAAAGATCAAAATCAATCTATTGATACAATGGAGATAAGCGGGTTTAGAGCCGTTTCAATGTTGGAAAATCTTTCAGAAAAATCGGACATAACCAATGCCGATCTTGATTTGATGGCTAATTACGCTGATTATCTTAATGATACCTTCAATTGTAATATTGAGGTTGATTACGATACCGGCGATTTAACTAACTTTGATCCAACTTCAATGTATGATAAAATTAATTTGCTTAAGGATGAAAAAAGAAAATCAGTGTCAATGGAGGCTTTAACCGATCCTCAGCTTGAAAATGATTTTTTAACTCAATACGAATCCTTACAAAGCGCTCAGAAGGAATTAGATAAATTATATAATTCATACGGGAAAGCCGGTATTGCAGCATATCAATACTATAAAGAATCAGAAGCGGCGGGGCGAAAATACAAGGATAATCTTCTCGATTATGAGGAATATGCTGAATCTATGGGATTGTCCGGATGGGGCTGGGGCGATAAATTCAGAGAGTACATTTATGGCGTTGACGAAGCTCAAAAAAAAGTTAATGAAATAAAGTCGGGATTTGATGAAACGTCTCAATTTATATATGAAAACAGTAGCATTATCGGTATATCTGGGAATGAATTAATCGGCAATTGGCTAAACAGCAGTGACGAAATCACAGATGGATTGAAGGAAATCACAAAATCAGCCGAAGAAGCTAATAATGCTATATTAACCCCTCAGGACGCTGCAAGAGACGCTATGTCCGAAGTGGCTGACGAAATATTAGAATTGTCAGAAGCTTACGACGGAGCATATATTTGCGCTCTTGAAAGCTTTCAAGGGCAGTTCGGATTATTCGACGAAGCGCAGGCAAACGCCGATGCTACTGTTTACAGCGCGCAGGCCGCAATGGATTCACAGCTCGAATATTGGAATCAATACGGTGAAAATATTTCATATCTCGCTGATAAGTCTGCGGAAAGCTTGGGAATTACGCAAGAAAATTATGACGCATTGATGTCTTATGTTCAAAGCGGAAGTGAAGAAGCCGCGGGGCTTGCGGACAGTATAGTATATAACATAGAAAATGGAAACAGTGAGGCAGTAGCTAATCTTGCCAATACTATAGGAGAAGTTTCCTCAAAACAAGGGGAAATTGCAGATACCACGGCCGTATGGATTACTGATTATGAACAAAAGCTGGAAGATTATGTCCAAACGGCGGAAGAAAAAATCGCCGAAATGGATTTAACAGACGACGCAAAGACAAGCGCCATTAACACTGTAAATGCCTACGCAAGCGCAATACTTGCGCAAAAAGATTCGGCAGTTTCAGCCGCAAACAGTCTGGTAAGCGAAGTACAAGCTGTTTTTAATAACTCAAAGGTTACATACACTCTGCCGACTCTGCCGGAAGAAAAGGGAGACGTTTCTGTATACGGGCCCGCCGAGAGAGGTTATGCCACAGGAACGCTATCGGCTGAACCGGGTATCGCATTGGTCGGAGAAGAAGGGCCGGAGCTTATAAATTTCAGAGGCGGAGAAGCGGTTTATACTACCGACGAGACGGAAAAAATCCTAAACGGTTTTGCAGAACGTTCGCTATATGTTCCGCCTGCAAAATCATTTTCAGCCGAGAAATTTGACGATAACTCTGAAACGGTATCCAAAAAGGAAATATCCCTTGATATAACTGGAAAAGGATCTGTAAATATACAAAGTAACATGAGCAAGGAGCAGGTGGTTTCAATTCTCAGCGATTACATAAAGCCGGTGCTAATGGGTATTGTTGAGCAGGAAATATTTGAAGAGGGGGAATCCTTCTATGAAATCTAACGGATATCAGTTTTGGTTTGAAGCCGACGGCGGCAAGACTAAGCTGCAGCTTCCGGTAAATCCCGAAACATTGACCGTTAAACGAACTGCTAATAACAGCAGCGTTACGGTTGCGGGGCTTGGAGAGGTTATTGTTTTAAACGAGCGTTCAGCTATACAGATTTCTTTTTCAAGCGTCTTTCCCGCGCATTACTTTCCCGGGTGCAGCGTTAAAAAGCCCTTGTTTCCGGCCGCATACGCGATGTTTTTTTCAAGTTGGATGTCCAATAAAAAGCCGGTTAGATTTACCGTGGCGAAATGCGGAATAGTTATGTATGTAACTGTCGAAAGCTTTCAGTATTCCGAAAGCGGCGGAGACGTCGGAACCTATGAGTATTCTTTAACGCTTAAGGAGTACCGTGGCGCACGAGTCAGACAGATTAACTTGGATAAAAATAAGAAAAAAGCGTCCGTTGAAAAAAGCAAAAGTACGAGAGTTAATAATAAAAATATACCTAAGACCTATACGGTTAAATCCGGAGATTGCTTATATAATATCGCTAAAAAGTTTTACGGAGACGGTTCTCTGTATACAAAGATTTATAATGCGAATAAAAAGCTTATAGGCTCTAATCCGAATTTGATAAAAGCCGGTCAGGTGCTTACAATACCTTAGAAGGAGGACGGTATGCCGGATATTTCACTGATTTTATATAAAGACGGTCGAGCCTATGACATTTCTGGACTTGCGGAAAGTATAAAGTGGAAAGGGCGGAAAGGCTCGGCGGCGCGTTCTGTAAGTATATCTCTTTTAGACGATAACAGCGGAATGAATAAAGCGGTAAGCGAAATCGACGTGACAAGAGGAAACCACCTTATTTTCAGCTATAAGGGCAAGGAATTGTTTCGCGGTATAATAATGTCGCAGCAGCAGTCCGACAGCCGAAAAATGCCGATAACCGCTTATGACAACGGTATATATCTTTCTAATAATAAGGATACCTTCGTGTACGAAAATAAAACCGTGCACGATATTTTTATAGACGTATGCAAACGCTTCGGTATAAAATATTCCGAGGTTGCTGAAACGAAATATAAGATACCGGAGCTTACCAAGTCAAAAACAACAGCGTGGGACGCTGTTATGGACGCAATAAGTCAGGATTATAAAGCAACCGGAACAAAATACTATGTGCATTCATCCAAAGGCATACTGAGTCTTGTAAAGAGACGTGAAAATATACTTCAATGGGTACTTGAAACAGGCTCTAATATGACTTCATACAGCTATAAGAAAAGTATCGAGGACATCAAAACAAGGCTGAAAATATACTCGGATGAGGATACGGTTTTTGCTGTAAGAAAAAATAAGGATATGGAAAATCTTATAGGTATTTTTCAGGAGATTGAAAAAAAAGACGACGATATGTCGGAGGCAAAGCTGAATCAGCACATAGACGAAACTCTCAAAGAAATCAGCGCGCCGGAAATAAGCCTTGACGTTGAGGCTTTCGGCATTCCGGACGTCATATCGGGAACAGGAGTATATGTAATCATAAACGAGCTGGGAATCAAACAGACGTTTTATGTGGACGAAGATACGCACACCTTTAAAGACGGAAGCTACAAAATGAGCCTTAAGCTCAATTCCGTAAACGAATGAGGAGGCATATAATGAATGATTGTACAAGTATAAAGCAGTTGGTACAGCGGCTTATGCCGCGTCAGAACGAAATTGTTATCGGAAAGGTAGTACGGTCAAATCCTTTGCATGTACAGATTTTAAACGACGATAAACTTATATTAAGCAAGGGGTTAGTTATTCCCGAGAGGATTCTCGCGGAGAATCTTGTCGTGGGAGAATATGTACATATCTTAACTTTTAATAACGGTAAAAAATATTATGTTTTGGATAAGGCGGTGATTTAAATGCCGGTTGACATTGAAATACCGATTACCGATATCGAGGAGGAGGCGGAAAGACCGTCGAGAACTTACAGGCTTGATACAGACAGCGGAAGGATTGCCGGCGCTACCGACGGTCTGGACGCTGTAAACCAGGCTATAAAAAAAGCAATTATAACATCGCGTTTCAGTAATCTTATTTATAACGACGATTACGGAAGCGAGGTCGGCGATATGGTTCATGACAGATCGGTTACTCAAGAACTGATAGAAACGGTAGTTCCGGAGCTTATCAGAGACGCTTTGTCACAGGACACAAGAATAATTGACGTATATAATTTTGATATTAGCTTTAAAAAAGATGAAGCCTATATCTCATTCAGAGCAGATACAATTTTCGGTGAAACTGAAATAAGCGAGGTGTTTTAATGTTTGAAAGCAACACATACGAAAATCTTCTTAAAGACGTTCTTGATAACGCCCCTGAAGACATAGATACGAGGCAGGGAAGCATATTTTACGACGCTGTTTCGGGAATACTAGTTAAAATAGCAAAACTTTATACTGATCTCGAGCTTATATTTTCTCTTTCTCAGATAGACACAGCTTCGGGGGAATATCTTGATATGAAGGCCTCTGAATACGGGATTGAAAGACATGCCGCGGTTAATGCCGAATATGAAGCTATTCTTATCGGAACTGTAGCAGAAGAAAATGCGCGTTTCTTTTATAACGGTATGTATTTTGTGCTTTCAGGAAATGTTTTTACAGCGGAAGAGCCCGGAGAGAGTTATAACGGCATTTATCCTGGGACAAACGCCGTTCCAGTGGACAGCGCGCCCACCTTGAATAGCGCGGAATTCGGTAATATTATACAATACGGCGCTGATTCGGAAGATGATGAAAGTCTCAGACGCAGATTGAAGGATAAGATATCCGGTACAGGAGAAAACGGAAATAAGCAGCATTACCGCATATGGTGTGAAAGCGTTGACGGTGTGGGCAAGGCAAGAATTTATCCTTTATGGAACGGTCCCAATACCGTCAAGGCCGTATTGATAAGCCCCTCCGGTCTTGATTGTGGAAGCGGCATAGTAAATAAGGTACAGCAATACGTAGATCCAAATACGCAGGGTCTAACTGTACTTGTGGGCGGGACGACGTATAATGTCGGCGATGGGCTCGGCGAGGGCACGGCAGGGATTGGCGCGCATTTCACCGCAGTATCTGCCGTAAGGGAATTTATTGATATAAGCGTTTCTGTAGAAATTAACTCCGAGGTTTCATTGGCGGATATTAAAGCTGAAATTGAAAGCAGGATAGCTGCTTATTTGAAGTCCATTGTTATGGAAACTCCCGACAGTGAGGAGGTTGTTATAAGAACATCAGCAGTCGGCGCCATTATTGCCGGCATTGATAATGTTGTGGATTATAGCAATCTTACCATTAATGCAGGCGACGCTAATATAACAGTTAATAATAATAACGTACCGGTTACGGGGGTGATTGATGTTGAATCTATATAACCGCTATTACCAAAATAATTATGAAGAGCTTATTACATATTACCCGCTATTTTACAGGGAAATTTATGAAATGAAAGAAATTCTAAAGGCGCAGGGAAAATTGGCGGACGATCTTGAAGCTTGTATAGAAAGGATATTGTCTGATTGCTTTATTGATACCGCTGACAGCGGCGTTATAACATCATATGAAAATATTCTCGGTATAAAATCCGATTTAGGAAAACCTTTAGAGGAGAGGCGAAGGCTTGTAAAAGCCTATCTTGTAGGTAGCGGAAAGGCTTCGGCAACCTCTGTATGCGAAATGATAAAGACTTATACAGGCGCCGAAGCTGAATGCAGCTTTTCACCATACGATGAAAAAGGAAACAACGTATTAAATATATTGGCGGAGCACGGAAACAGTCAGCTTATAAATATAAAGGATATTAACGTTTTATTATCGGAAAAGCTTCCTGCCCATATACAATACAATTTGTCTATTAACAGCGTTGTTCCTATTGAATTGATATTCGAGTGCGAATATTACAGTTCAAGAATTCCAGAATGCGGCCGGTTTATATGCGGGCAGTTATTGATGGCTTAGGAGGTTAATTATGTTTTGGAAAGAAAGTTTTTTGTCAACATCCTGTATTCTTATTTCGGATTTGATCAGCAAATTCGAGTATAAAATAGGCGGAGTATGGAAAACGGCAACTATAAAGAGTTCAGCCGTTAACGGCGCCAAGCGCATTTATACAATTGAAATCCCGGTCGGCGAAGGCGGAACAATAACGGCTGTAAGATTAGTTGACAAATACGGTAACACAGCGGGAGAAAAAAGTGAAAATATATTAAAGTCGGCAGGCAATAGTTTTCTTATGAAGATGACTGTTTATCTGCAGGAAGGAATGGTATCATGAGTTATGTAAAAACAAATTGGAAAGATCATGTGCTTTCCAATAATAATTACACCTTAAAAAACAATACGGACGGTACCTATAGTATTAATCCGGCGGGCGAGATTGTTCAGCAGGGAACCCCGATGTCCGCCGATAACTTCAATCATTTAGAGCAGGGCGTTTATGACGCTGATAAAAACGCCGCAGACGCGCTTAGCAAAATAGGCTCTGGAAATGCCGCCGGCAGCACAACACCGGGCGGGGCGGCCGCAAGCGCTGAAAAGCTTGAAACCGCAAGAACAATAAACGGGTTAGCTTTCGACGGAACGTCTTCAATTGTAAATTACGGGGTTTGCTCTACTGGGGGAGGGGTTGCCGCCAAAATAATATCGTGTCCAGGATTTTCGTTAACGGTCGGTTCGACTATAAAGATTAGATTTACATCGACAAATACCGCTGATAGCATATCCTTGAATGTAAACAATACCGGCGATAAACCTGTATGGTATCATGGCGCGGCAATGACATCAAAATCATTGAAAATTTTAGCTAATGACATATATGAATTCACATATGACGGAGTTAATTATAGGTACGCCGGAGACCAGCATAATGTTGGGCAGACTACTACCGAAAGTGTAAATAGCAACTATGGGATTCTGTTTGCAGACAGTCCCGATAACATCGCCGGTGTTGGAGTTACAAGAAAGTCGACCAAGTTTTTTGTTAATCCGTATACCGGTACTTTGACAGCGAAATATTTCAAATCTTCGTCCGGCGGAAATCTGCTGTATTCCGGCGCTATATCTATAGCGGGAGGATCCGTTACAATACAGGATCTTGCCAGCTATTCGGCAGTGCTTCTACAGACATACGGCGTCGGAGCCAATGGACTGAACTGCGGTATAACAACTCTTATCCCGATAGCCTACATAAGCAAGGGGAACAGTATTCGGCTTTATGGAGGAATCCCTTCCTCTTCGTATATCACATCGGACGGTCCGCAGGCCGCTAAAGGCATGGGAGGCTATATAACGGCTTCAATGACTTCCGATTCCCCATCAATCCTTACGCTTGAACAGTCGGTTGGAATTATAGGAAATATACAGATATATTCAATTATTTAAAGGAAGGGATTGAGATGAGTAAATGTCTGGAATACTCCGTACTAAGATATACCCCTATTTTAGTGGCTGGAGAACATGTAAACATAGGAGTCTTATTCTCATCTGATAATTTTCAAGAATTTCACAGTATAAAAAAATTTAGTAGAATTAAAAATTTTGATGATGAATTAGATATAAATGCATTAAAATTTCTTATATCATCCATTAAAAATGATATACAGCTTTCACTATATAACGAGAATAAAAAATTCAACATTAATGATTTTACAAAATATTATATGAATGAGTTTCATTTTAGTAAACCCATTAAAATAGCTTTTACTGATTTAGCTAAAACCATAGATGATATTACTAAATTATATTTAAAATATGACTATGAAAAAAATAACAGATTATCTGAACTGGAACAAAAACAGTGATCATGATTATAGAAAAAAGGAGGATTTTTTATGCAGATCAGAAAAGATGAAAACGGAAACATAATACAGGTAGCAAGCATGGGAGGCATACCGGACGGTACGGAGCTTGATTTATCTGATTACCGCATGGACGAAAACGGCAATCTTTTACTTGATACCGAAAAGATTCAGGCAAAGCAGAACGCCGCAAGAGCAGAGGAAATCAAGATAAGGCTTGAAGAGATTGACGGCGAATCAGTCAGACCGCTGAGAGCCGCCGTTACCGGAACAGCCGACGATTACGATGTTAAAAAGCTTAAAGAGCTTGAAGCGGAGGCGGAGGAATTAAGAGAGGAATTAAGGGGGCTAATCTAATGAACGATAAGATAAAATACATACTTTCCGTTATCGGAGGGTTTATAGCGACGGCCACAAAGCAATACGGGCTTATACTTCTTTTTGTGGTGATAGGAATAGTATTCGATTTCGTTACGGGACTGGTCAAAAGCAAAATAACGGGCGTACCCTGGTCAAGTAAAAGAGGCTTTATCGGCTTCTGGAAAAAGATATCGCTTCTTGCGGCGTTGTTTTTCGGGGTATTTCTGGACTACTTCATACCCATGTCTCTTGAAAAAATAGTATCTGTCGAAGTACCCTTTGCTTTGCCCTTCGGTTTAATCATCGGAAGCTACATAGCGCTTAACGAATGCATATCTATATGCGAGAATCTCTACGAATGCAACCCTGATATTATTCCAAAATGGATAGCTAATTTATTAAAGAACGCTAAAGGGAAAATTGAGGAGAATAAGGAGGAAAAATAACCATTAATTTTATATATTTTTTGTAGATTTAAACAAAATAAAAAACATTTTTGTATATTATGCGAATTATAATGTCATCTCTTATATGTTATAATATTAATAAAGAAATTTCAAATAGAATTTCTTTTTATTAAGATTAAAGGAGGAGATAAAATGGCTACAAAAAGCATTTTAAAAAATATAAATATTAAAAGTCGTAAAACAACCGCCTCCTTACTAAACGCCTTAGAAAACGCTAAAAAAGATTCGAAAAAATTTGAATATTCCAGAGGGATAAGAACAGCAAGTTCAGAGGATATTAAAAAAATATTTGGAGATTAAAATAAAATGATAGGTTTGTATAAGCAAAGCAAAATTCGCAATTATTAAAGATATGGTGAGATAACTTAAGATAATCGACAATATTCGCTGTTAATTAACATTTTTTTAGGTTGACTAATTTATAATTACTGCATATAATAATAGTGACAGAACCTCACGCACCTCTCGACGATGTGTCCCAGTGAGGGCTTTTTTATAAAGTGGTGACATTATGGATGTTAAAGAACCAATAGTATTTTGTAAACAAATAGAAAAATTGCAAGAACACGGCTGTGAAATTGAAAATTATAATCAAGCTATAATGATATTAAATAAAATAAATTATTATAAGCTTTCAGCATATTTTTTACCATTTAAGAATTCTGACGGAACATATAGAAAAGGAACAAGTCTACTTAGAGTTTATAAAATAATTGTTAGAAGATAAAAACGGCCAAGACGGTTGACACATACGGTTAATTGTTGTATAATAATAAAAAAGGGGCATACCGATAGACGGTCGCTCCCAATAAGTAAGTTAAGTAAATAACCGTCTTAGTTTGGTAGCTGAGGGCGGTTATTTCCTTTTATTATGAAACACAGTATAAATTAACGCTGTGTATGTAG
>ERZ791607.1033-NODE-1033-length-22371-cov-4.548799_pt1 | contig 22371 bp, 19 predicted proteins | sample MGYA00509964_ERZ791607 | MGnify/ENA primary metagenome ERZ791607 (study PRJEB30046, sample SAMN00791907) | human gut metagenome | study: EMG produced TPA metagenomics assembly of the A metagenome-wide association study of gut microbiota in type 2...
TCTATCCCCACCGGTACTCCATCCAACGACAACCGGAGACTATCGTGAAGCAATCCCCAAGTAGAGACAATAATGATAACAGCAATGCCAAGTCCGATAATCGGGTCAATGATGCTCCATCCTGTATACGTAATAATAATACCGGAAGCAACTACACCGACAGATACCAGTGTATCTGCTGCCATGTGCAAGTAGGCTCCCTTCACATTCAGATCCTTATCTTTATCTTTCATGAAAAGCCATGCAGTAAGCGCATTGATGACCACTCCCACCCCAGCTGTCCATGCGATAGCAGAACCATCAACCGAAACCGGATGAAATAATTTGTCTATGCTCTCGGCAATAATAATGCCAACAGCAACCAACAGTATAACTGCATTTAATAAAGAAACAAGTATCGTGCTCTTCTTATATCCATACGTGTAACGACTATTAGGGTGAACTTTCTCCAACCGGAAGGCCAACATGGCAAGTACCAGACTGGCTACATCACCCAAATTATGCCCGGCATCGGAAAGTAACCCCAAAGAATTATAATAAAATCCTACTCCGAATTCTACTATGACAAAAGTTATATTCAGAGCGATGCCTATGATAAAAGCTTTATTGAGCGATGTCAACCGATGACTATGTTCGTGGTGATGATGAGGTTCCATATTATATATTGTTATTATATCTAATATACAAAAAACATCTTACCCGGAGATTAGTTCATCCTTTTCCACTTTTGGCAGTATTAACGACTGGTTAGTTTTTCCATAAACTTATTCCGGTCTACCACATAACGTATATGTGTTCCTTCACCAATTTTACCCTGTGAATCAGAGGCTACTACGGAAAATGTTAACTTTCGTCCCTCTACCTCAAGAAGTGTGGCTGTTACAAGAACCGTGTCTCCCAATGCAGTGGGTTTAAGATGTGTAGTCTGAATCATTGCTCCTACCGTTGTATTGCCTTCCGGCAGTTGATCTTCAACAGCAGACAAAGCTGCATTTTCCATGAATGCTACCATAGCGGGAGTAGCAAGAACAGGGAGATCACCCGATCCCATTGCCACTGCCAGATTTTCCGGTTTGACCACTACTTCCTTTATAAATTGCAATCCTTTTTCTAACATAATTTCTGATTCTATATTTTAGTTATGACTATTCTTCTTTTTAGCAGACTGGTAGAACAGAAATGCCAACAGAGCTAAAAAAGCCAAAAGTATCGTAATCATCTCTGTTGTATATGCCATTGGTTCTACCCATATTTCATGAAAGATATTCCAGCGTCCCAATACTTCTACAAAAGTCCAGAACACTACTACCGTAGCAATAGAAAAGCGCATGGCATATCCCCATTGAGCGATTTTCAACAGGCGTTTAAACATAAAAAATGAACCTGCCAGACAGCCGAAAGCAACTATAGCAGTAACAGGGCTATGCTCGCCGACAAAATTCTCATCATAACAGAAGAGCAGCACGAGATAGCTCGTCCACATGATGAGATTTAACTCCATAAAAGTAACAATCGAGGTATGACGTGTCATCGGCCGTACTACAATCGTGGTGGTACTCTTACGGAAAAAGACTTTTTGAAGATAGGTAAAGAAGTCGCATCCGCTTTTTATACTGAAAATGTAAATCAACATAAACATCACCCAAAAACCGAAGGAGGAAGGCATGATTAAATATTCCGGTTTTGTCACGACTTCACCGGCAGCGTTCAGCAATGGTTGCACTTCATAACGATGTGCATAATATACGTAGATAAACTCTACCCATCCGGTCCAGAAGAGTAGTCCTCCGAATAATCCCCATAATGTCTGTCGTGTATCTCCTTTTGCAAACACTCCAATAATCACCATCACCAGACCTACTGCTCCCATCGTGAAAGCCGCATAGTGAAGAGCTGTGGATGAGAGCACATGCTCCATAAAAATCATTAATGCATGCCCCAACGGCATAGTAAACAATACAACCAGGAAAGAAGTAATCCCTGTCAATACACTTTTTCTACTGTAGCCGCCTTTCATTTTCTTCTCATTTTAATTTTTTAATCATCAATTTAGTAAAAGACTGCAAAAATAACGAGTTAATCCACTCCTCCCAATACCTACATATAATTAAAGCCTCTCATTTTTTCATTTCTTTTAGGTATTTCCCCCGTATATATATCCCCGTAACTTTGCAGCTGGAAATTTAATTAATCATTATCTATCAAAATTAAGTATGAAAATCTTAAACTTTTGGATGGTTGCCCTTATGGCACTATCTCTTTCTTCTACTTTCGTTTCTTGTAGCGACAACGACGACGATGAACCTAACTTTGCCAAAGAAATAGCAGGAGCTTATAAAGGTTATTCAGTCGGCGCATGCAATATGTTCTCTGATTATTTGTTGGGTGATGAATCCACAGCAACAATCACTGCCAACGAAGATGGTACCATCAATTTAGTATATAAATCCGGATCTGGAGATTTCACTCTGAATAATTTAAAACTTTCTTCTAATAAGTCTTTCAGCGGTTCCGGTGAAGTTGCCATGTCTATGGGCGGCAGCACAGGCGGTAGCTACGACTACACATTAGAAGGTAGTGTAGATGGTTCTAAAGTGTTAAGTTTGAAAGCCAATGTTGATATTCCTGTACCTATGGGAAAAATGGAGATTGATTTCATACAAGGAGAAACTCCTGTTGGTTATTATATAAAAGATACTTATAAATACCAAACTAATTTATCTCTTTCAGTCACTACTCCAGGAGGAAATACCACTGAATCTACTGAGGATTGCAAAGTTATCATCGAAAACCCAACAGGCAGTACAGTAGATGTTACCATTAGCGGCTTCAATAACACAAGCGGTTCTATGAATTATTTTGAAAAGTTCACTGTAAAGGGAGTAAATGTTACTAAAGCAAACGACGGTAGTTACTCACTCAATATCGGTAGCTTTGAAGCAGACACCCAAAAGACTACAGGAGAAATTCTGGCAATCACCGGTACGAGTTTAAGTGGTACAGTTAAGTCAGACGGAACAACTACTATTACTGTAGTTTTTAAACCAGGAAGTATGCCATGGGACATTACAGCAGATTTTACTGGAAGCAATACTAACAGCGCACAATAAACGATTAAATAAGCAATGAAAAGAAGCAGGAACGCTATTTTCAAATATACTATAGTACTGGGAGCGGCAATGTCGCTCTCTGCTTGTAATGGAATATTTGAAAATATTTATGATGCCCCCATCGAAACGGAGATGGAAATCAAGGAGAATAGCTTTTCACAAGTCAAGACTGTTGAATATACAGAATGGGCCTACATTAACCTTTCGGAACGTACGGTTACCACCGTTAAAATCGGAGAGGAATATGAGAGTCAAATTCCTGATAAGTGGGATTTCGCTATTCATCGTTATGATATAAAAACCAACGAGGGTGCTACCTACAAAACAACTTACACAAGTATCGACGAGTTTAAAGCAACAGGTAAACTGCCTAAAGCGGAAGATTTTGTAGAAGATGAATGGACAACCGATAAAATAGCTATTGACATGTCGGGCATGATGGACGGAAACATTATCTACACAGAGTCTTACCGTAATACTGTTCTTTCCAGCTGGCTGGACGTTAATACCGCAACGATGCCTCCGGTATACACCATGTCAAACCAAGTTTTTTTGATACGTTTGAAAGACAATACATACGCCGCGATCCGTTTTACCAACTACATGAATGCCAGAGGTATAAAAGGATATATTGACTTCGATTTCCAGTATCCGCTTGAGTTCGAGGACAACAACAATGAAACCAATCAACAAGAATGAAACCTACATTTATAATATCATTATTGCTTTTTTCATTTATAGCAACTTGCACCACATTAGCACAACACTCAACTTATCACATCAGCGGACGTGTAACTGATACAGAAGGGGAACCTCTCCCCGGTGCAACGATTTCCATCAAAGGTAAAGGAACCGGAGCCGTCACATCCGTCGACGGCACATATACATTACAACTCCCCGGAACCGGTACATACCTCATCACCGCCTCGTATGTAGGCTATCAGCCACAAGAAAAAAGACTGACTGTAGGGAAAGAGAAAAGACTAAGTTTCCGCTTATCGGAAGATCAGTTTGACCTGGGAACAGTGGTTGTCACAGGTACACGTACTCCCAAATTACTGAAAGATGCTCCTATCATCACTCGTGTAATCACAGCAGACGATATAAAGAAGGTAGATGCAACCAACGTAGGACAATTATTACAATCGGAACTGCCGGGCATTGAATTTTCCTATTCAATGGATCAGCAGGTTTCTATCAATATGCAGGGATTCGGAGGAAACTCTGTACTCTTCCTGGTAGATGGCGAACGTCTGGCAGGGGAAACTTTAAACAACGTCGACTACAACCGATTGAACCTCGATAACGTGGAACGGGTAGAAATTGTAAAAGGGGCTGCCTCTACTCTCTATGGTTCCAGTGCAGTAGGTGGCGTAATCAACATCATCACCCGTGATTCCGAGGACCCATGGAATTTAAATGTAAACAGCCGCTTCGGTGAACATAACGACCAACGATATGGCGGAACTTTCAGTTTCAAAGCCGGTAAATTCAACAGCCAGACGAATGTGCAACATACAATGTCCGATTCTTACGACGTACCGGAAGGAGATGTGACAACCATCTTCGGAAACCGCACATGGAATGTGAAAGAACGTCTTGTTTACAGACCGATTGAACAGTTGAAACTGACTGCACGCGGAGGTTATTATTTCCGCGAACGGGATAAGACCGGAGACAGCAAAGACCGTTATCGTGATTTCAGCGGAGGTCTGAAAGCCAACTATGATTTCAACATCATGAGTAATCTGGAAGTTGCCTATACATTCGACCAATATGATAAAAGTGATTATCTGACCCCATACAAATACGATGTCCGTGATTACAGCAATGTGCAACATAGCGTACGCGCACTCTACAATTACACCTTCAACGATAAAAACATTCTGACCGTAGGAGGAGATTATATGCGTGACTATCTATTGTCTTATCAATTTACCAACAATGGAAGTTATACCATGCACTCGGCAGATGCATTCGGACAGTTCGACTGGAACCCGACCGAACATTTCAACGTAATCAGCGGGGTACGTTTCGACTATTTCTCACAATCTAACGTACGTCATATATCTCCGCACATCGGACTGATGTACAAAATAGCCAACTGCTCCCTCCGTGGCTCATACTCACAGGGATTCCGCTCTCCTACCCTCAAAGAAATGTATATGAACTTCGACATGGCAAATGCCATGATGATTTATGGTAATCCCGACCTGAAATCGGAGACGAGCCACAACTTCTCGCTCTCGGCGGAATATACCAAGAACCGTTACAATTTTACCGTTTCAGGATATTACAACCTTGTCAATGACCGGATCGACCTGACTTCATTCCGCGACACTGACGGAAGATGGGCACAGCTATATATCAATACAGAGAAAGTAGACATCGCCGGTGTGGATATCAACGCCTCCGCCAAATATCCTTGTGGTCTGGGAATACGTGTTTCTTACGGATACCTCCACGAGTTTATGCGCGACGGACAAATGAAATTCTCCAGTACCCGCCCACATTCAGCGACCGCACGTATCGAATACGGCCTTTGGAAACAACGGATCAGATTACGATGTTGAAATTCGATCTGACGATGGAACCGATGAAAGATGCCTTGTTTATCGCTACTTACAATACTGCCGAAGGAGGAACTTTACGGAAATATTATGTGGGCAATAATCCGGATGAAGGGACTACCGGAGTGACTTATCCGGGATATACGATGTGGAACCTGACGTTGACACAAGGGATCTGGAAAGGAGTCAGCCTGAATATGGCCGTCAACAACATATTTAATTATGTTCCGAGCTATTATGACGCAAACTCTCCTTATACCCGGGGAAGCAACTTCTCCATCGGACTTGCATTAGACGTAGACAGGTTCTTCAGAAAATAGAAAAGATAAAACTACATACAAAGCTAAAAATAAGAGAAATGAAAAAGAAAAGTAAAATCATCTTAGGTGTATGCATCGTTGCTGCAGCTCTGATAGGGATGTCCGTATGGAATACCTGGTTCAGTCCTACAAAGATTGCTTTCATCAACTTCCAGACCATACAGCAGGGAAGTATATCGAAAGCCAACGACAATTCATCCATCAAACTCAGTGAAGTATCGCTCGACAACCTCGACCGTCTGACCGGTTACGACATGGTATTCATCAACGGAATGGGTCTGCATATCGTCGAGGAACAACGTCAACAGATACAACAGGCTGCCGACAAAGGTATTCCTGTATATACTTCCATGGCTACCAACCCGGCCAACAACATTTGTAATCTGGACAGCGTACAACAGAATCTGATACGAGGTTATCTGACTAATGGAGGAAAGACCAACTACCGGAATATGCTGAATTATATCCGTAAAGCTATTGACGGTAAAATCTCTTCCATACCGGAAGTGGAAGACCCGGCAGAAAGACCCAGCGACATGCTCTATCACGCCGGACTCACCAACCCGGATGATGAACTGGAGTTCCTCACCGTGGCAGATTATGAGAAATTCATGAAGGACAACCGTCTTTATAAAGAAGGAGCACGTAAAATCATGATAACCGGACAAATGGCTGATGCCACCGGACTTATTGAGGCTCTTGAAAAAGAAGGTTACAATGTTTATCCGGTTCAGTCAATGACGAAATTCATGTCATTTATTGACGAAGTGCAGCCAAACGCAATCATCAACATGGCACACGGACGCATGGGAGACAAAATGGTGGATTATCTGAAAGCTAAGAATATCCTCTTGTTTGCTCCGCTCACCATCAACAGCCTGGTAGACGAATGGGAGAAAGATCCGATGGGAATGGCAGGAGGATTTATGTCACAAAGTATCGTGACTCCAGAAATTGACGGTGCCATCCGTCCTTTCGCTCTCTTTGCACAATATGAGGATGAAGAAGGATTGCGCCATTCGTATGCAGTACCTGAACGCTTGAAGACTTTCGTATCCACAATCAATAATTATTTGAATCTGAATACTAAGCCGAACAGCGAGAAGAAGGTAGCTATCTACTATTATAAAGGTCCGGGGCAAAATGCATTGACCGCTGCCGGTATGGAGGTGGTTCCTTCCCTATACAATCTTCTGGTCCGCATGAAACAGGAAGGATACAACATATCCGGTCTGCCTGCAAATGCTGAAGAACTGGGTAAAATGATACAGGCTCAAGGCGCTGTGTTCAACTCTTACGCAGAGGGAGCCTTTAATGACTTTATGCAAAAAGGACATCCCGAACTTATCACCAAAGATCAATATGAAAGTTGGGTGAAAAAGTCACTCCGCCCTGAAAAATATCAGGAAGTGGTGGATGCTTTCGGCGAATTCCCCGGCAACTATATGGCGACTAACGACGGTAAATTGGGTATTGCCCGTCTGCAATTCGGGAATGTAGTCTTAATGCCACAAAATGCAGCCGGAAGTGGTGACAACTCCTTCCAAGTGATTCATGGCACTAATATGGCACCTCCTCATACCTATATTGCTTCCTATCTATGGATGCAACATGGCTTCAAGGCTGACGCACTGATCCATTTCGGTACACACGGAAGTCTTGAATTTACTCCCAAAAAACAAGTGGCATTGTGCAGCAACGACTGGCCGGATCGCCTGGTAGGGGCAGTTCCGCACTTCTACATCTATTCCATCGGTAATGTTGGAGAAGGGATGATGGCTAAACGTCGTTCTTACGCAACTATACAATCATACCTCACTCCTCCTTTCCTTGAAAGCAGCGTACGCGGTATTTATCGGGAGTTGATGGAAAAAATCAAGATTTACAATAACTCTCAAAAAGAGAATAAAGATCAAGAATCATTAGCGATCAAAACGCTGACTGTGAAGATGGGAATTCACCGTGATTTAGGTTTGGACAGCATTGCCAACAAACCATATACAGAAGATGAAATCGCCCGGGTAGAAAACTTCGCTGAAGAACTGGCTACCGAGAAAATCACGGGGCAACTCTATACAATGGGAGTTCCTTATGAACCGGAACGGATCACTTCTTCCGTCTATGCAATGGCTACAGAACCTATCGCATACAGTCTGCTGGCTCTTGACAAGCAGCGTGGCAAAGCGACAGATGCCGTCAGCAAGCATCGCAGCCTTTTTACACAACAGTATTTGACCCCTGCCCGTCAGTTGGTAGAAAAGCTAATTGCCAATCCTTCACTAGCCACGGATGAACTGATTTGCCGTACAGCTGGCATCACACCGCAAGAACTTGCCAAAGCACGTCAGATAGAAGCCGAACGCAATGCTCCGAAAGGTATGATGGCAATGATGATGGCTGCATCTGCAAAGAATGAAAATGCTGATAAAGAGAAATCCGGCAAGGATCATCCGGCTATGTCAGGCAAAGGAAAAACTCCTCATAGCAATATGCCTGACAGCATGAAGGAAGCCATGAAAAAGATGGGTGCCAATATGGACCCCGAAAAAGCTATGGAAATGGCTAAATCTATGGGAGCAAATCCCGAAGCTCTGAAAAAGATGGAAGCTGCCATGAAATCCAACAAGGATAAAGAGCAGCCTGCCGGGTCTTCAGATAAACACGGGTCTTCAGATAAACAGATGAAAGGCTCCAAACAAGAAAAACCGAAAGGCATGTCAGCCATGATGGCCGCTATGGGGAAAGCGACGAAAGAATACAGCAAAGAAGAGATTGAACTAGCACTTGCCGTAGCGGAAGTAGAACGTACAATCAAGAATGTAGGTAATTATAAAAATGCACTCATGACAAGTCCCGAAGAGGAACTAAACAGTCTGCTCAATGCATTGAAAGGCGGATACACCGCTCCTACTCCGGGCGGTGACCCAATAGCTAATCCGAACGCTTTGCCTACCGGACGTAATATGTATGCTATCAATGCCGAAGCAACTCCGACAGAATCTGCTTGGGAAAAGGGTATTGCTTTAGCTAAACAAACAATTGATACCTACAAACAACGTCATAATGATTCTATTCCACGCAAAGTAAGTTATACGCTCTGGTCTTCCGAATTTATTGAAACTGGCGGAGCTACTATTGCCCAAGTTCTTTATATGCTGGGAGTAGAACCCGTCCGTGACGCATTCGGTCGTGTCAGCGATTTGAAACTGATTCCTTCAGCCGAACTGGGACGTCCACGTATCGACGTAGTGGTCCAGACTTCCGGACAACTCCGTGATATCGCCGCTTCCCGCCTCTTCCTGATTAACCGTGCAGTAGAAATGGCTGCGACAGCGAAAGACGACAAGTTTGAAAATCAGGTAGCCGCCAGTGTGATAGAAGCTGAAAGAGTGCTGACTGAAAAAGGTGTCAGTCCGAAAGATGCACGCGAGATGGCTTCTTTCCGAGTATTCGGAGGTGCTAATGGCATGTATGGTACAGGAATTCAGGGAATGGTGGAATCCGGCGACCGTTGGGAAAGTGAATCGGAAATCGCAGATACTTACCTCAACAATATGGGAGCCTTCTACGGTGACGAAAAACACTGGGAAGTCTTTCAGAAATTTGCTTTTGAAGCAGCATTGAACAGTACTGATGTTGTCGTTCAGCCCCGCCAAAGCAACACTTGGGGAGCATTGAGCCTCGACCACGTATATGAATTCATGGGAGGTATGAATCTTGCCGTACGCAATGTTACCGGTAAAGACCCGGACGCTTATCTTAGCGACTACCGGAACCGCAACAACATGAAAATGCAGGAACTTAAAGAAGCAGTCGGTGTAGAAAGCCGTACAACGATTCTGAATCCTACCTATATCAAAGAGAAAATGAAAGGCGGTGCTTCTGCAGCAAGCGAGGTTGCCCAGACTGTAACCAATACGTATGGCTGGAACGTGATGAAACCTGCCGCTATCGACAAGGAACTTTGGGATAATATATATGATGTATATGTCAAAGACGAATACAAACTGAATGTAAAAGACTTCTTTGAAAAACAGAATCCCGCAGCTTTACAGGAAGTGACTGCCGTTATGATGGAAACTGCCCGCAAAGGATATTGGAAAGCTTCTCCGGAACAACTCTCCAATATTGCCAAACTGCATACAGACCTTGTCAGACAATTCGGTCCTTCGGGCAGCGGATTTACCGGAGACAATGCCAAATTACAGCAGTTCATCGCCTCTCAAGTAGATGCGCAAACCGCAGCCAACTACAACAAGGAACTGAAACAAATGAAACAAGCCACCCTGGACGGAGAAGCGACCAAAGGAGGCATGGTATTGAAGAAACAATCGAGCGATGCCGTACAAGGGGCACAGGAAGAGCAAAATTCTTTGAATGGAGGCCTTATCACAGGTATTGTTCTGGTAGCATTTGTTGTCATGTTGCTAATACTTAAAAAGAAACGGAAAAAGTAATGTAATATGGAGTTAATCATTCACATATTAATGCTGTTTATCGTGATTAACTGCAGTTTCAAACTCAGTTTCTGGAAACTTTGGCAAACCGTAATATACAGCCTGATAGCCGGTCTTTTTGTAGCCGGCACCTGGCAGTATGCTATTCTCCAGTCAAAGACACAGATTGCTGATTATCTGCAGAACACGGAAGCATTGCAAAACATGGCTATTATCATAACGCTTGAGTCAGCACTCTGCTTCGGCTATTGCGTGGCTTTCCTGCGCGGACTTTATGGTAAGAAGAATTTATGGTGGGCGGAATTACTTCGCTGGTATCCCAGCTTGTTGCTCTTCCCCGTATTATTCTACTATCTCACAGAAGCTATCTTCCGGTTACCTGGCGTAGACTTTTCAGTGACAGCCTGGTCACTTGCAGGGATAGTGGTTATCGCCATCCCATTATTAAGCCGGCTGATGAAGTATCTTGTACCCGAAGACGATCTCCGGTTGGAAGTTCATTTCCTTGTCAGCTTATTCATCTGTATCCTCGGACTACTGACCACTGTCAATGGGAAAACGACCTATGCCGCCACCGAAGAGGCGCTCAACTGGAAAGCGATTATCTTGTCCATCGGTCTGTTCGTTGTCCTGTTTCTCATTGGATTTGCCTGGAACAAGCTGAAATGGCCTTTATTACAACGTAAAGAATTAAAAAAAAGAAGTAAAATCAATCAATAAAATATTATATGGAACTCATCTCTAAACTTTTATTCTGGGTAGCGAACAGTTTACTTATACCCGATATCATTATTTTGCTGTGCCTGTTCGTTCGTTCACTTATTTTGATCGGAGGCACCTACAACATGTACATGACCAAACGTAAAAATGACAAAGCACTGGACCAACTCATTAAAGATGCACGGATAGACGATCTGAAAGCAGCTTTACCCGACAAAGACAATTCACTATATATGGGTTATCTCCGCGATCTGCTCTACCATCCGGCCAGTGCAGATTACTCTGACTTCCTGATAACAAAATTCGAGAATGAAGCAGAGAAAGATGTGTCTCTTTCTAAAATGCTGGCTAAGATAGGTCCGGTTCTCGGATTGATAGGAACATTGATTTCCATGAGTCCGGCACTTGTGGGACTTTCTACAGGAGATATCTCCGGAATGGCATATAATATGCAGGTAGTATTTGCAACGACTGTTGTAGGTTTGGTTATTAGTGCTGTGGGACTGATATCCATGCAGTTCAAACAACGTTGGTATGCCAAAGATGTCAACAACCTCGATTATGTATCAAGAGTATTAAACGAAACAACCGGAGAGTCCAATAATGAAAAGAAATAGAAGAGTCAGCAAATTCCTCAAAGAAGAGGATACCGACCCGCTAAGTGTAGTAGTAAACTTGTTCGACGTAGCGATGGTATTTGCCGTGGCATTGATGGTAGCAATGGTGATGCACATGAATATGACGGAAGTTTTCGGACAGGAAGATTTCACCATCGTGAAGAATCCTGGTAAAGAAAATATGGAAATCATCTCCAAGGAAGGAAAGAAAATCAACACTTACAAGCCTTCCGGTCAGAAAGAGGAGGATTCAGGGAAAAGAGGAAGAAAAGTAGGGATAGCCTACGAACTGGATAACGGTGAGATTATTTATGTTCCGGAATAACCATTAAAAGTATATTTCCTACCAATAATCAATAGTATCGGGCAGGACAATCCTATTCAGGCATTGTCTGCCCTTTATTTCTTTCATTTTACATTGATAACTATCAGAACAAAACATGGTTTCTTCTTTATCAAAACCCGACAAAAGACACACACATTATCGCAGAAATCTACTAATCATCTGCCTGTTATTAGGTATCGTTCTCATTACTTTCTGCTTTTTGCTTTGCCAGCACGACAGTCAGGATATGGACTGCGATTGCTTAAGATGCCTGTTAAGTACTCCTCCCCAGGAGGGAGAGTATCTCTACAACCGTTATCTGCTCCTCATCAGTGTTCTCTGCTTCTTGTTAATATTCCTGCCCATTTATATATTCGAACATCGACAACATATAAAAAGGAAATAAAAAAACAAGCCACCGAAATGAGTCACTCATTCCGATGGCCTATCCCCTTTAAACACCTTTAAACAAAATGAAAATATGCCTCATATACTAACTAAACTAACTAACCCTCGAGGCATATTTTAAAGAGGCTGTCGCATCAACCTCTTTTTATTATAGACAGCTTTCGCTCTCTAATCTTATTTACGAGCTTCGGCAATATAACCGAGAGCTTCTTCACATTTTGCAGTTACATAAGCCCAGTCTTCTGCTGCCACTTTATCTTTCGGGAACAACTTAGAGCCCATACCTACGCAGAATACACCAGCTTTAATCCATGCAGTCAGGTTTTCTTTAGTAGGTTCTACCCCACCTGTTACCATCAGCTTAGACCATGGCATCGGAGCCATCAAGCCTTTCACGAAGTTAGTTCCGTAAACATCACCCGGGAATACTTTGCAAAGATCGCAACCTACTTCCTGCGCAAAACCTACTTCTGATACAGAACCGCATCCCGGAGTATAAGCTACCGAACGACGGTTACATACCTTAGCAATTTCAGGATTAAACAACGGACCTACTACGAAGTTAGCACCCAGCTGCAAGTACATAGCAGCAGTAGCCGGATCAACGATAGAACCGATACCGATTGCCATTTCAGGACATTCTTTTGCTGCGAACTTAACGATTTCAGCAAATACTTCCTGTGCGAAGTCACCACGGTTTGTGAATTCGAAAGCACGAACACCACCGTCATAACAAGCCTTTACTACTTTCTTTGCAACTTCTGCATCTTTGTGATAGAATACAGGAACCATTCCTGTAGAGCCGATCTTATTCAATACGGCTATTTTATCGAATTTTGCCATCTTATTATTTACTATTTTATTATTTACAATTTACTATTTAATACTTTTGCTATTTATTATTCATCCGGCCTTTCATAGTGGTTATCGAGCTAACTATTATTTTTAAAAGTTCCTCATTTTCTTTGTATAAATCAACTAACAATTCTGATTTAACCAATTGAACTTCCATTAATAATTCTAGCCAATATAAAGTCTCATCCAATTCTTCTTCCACCATCTTCAATTTATTAAGAAAATCTTTATCTGATTTTCCTAAACATGCAGCTCTATAATTGGCAGCAGGAGATGTACCCGAACGAATGATTTGATTACCGATAGCTCTACCAGCAGGAGTATTGGGCAACTTATCTACTAATCGAATAATACGTATTGCTAATTCCTTTAGTCTATTTTTAAGTTCAATAGTTGTCATTACGCAAAAGTATTAAATCGTAAATAGTAAATCGTCCAATCGTAAATAAGCTTATCTCTGTACGCGACCGCTTGCGTCACCACCAGCCAATGCTTCTACTTCTTCTATAGAAACAAGGTTGAAGTCACCATTGATAGTATGTTTCAATGCAGATGCAGCAACAGCGAATTCAAGAGCAGCACCCTGATTAGGTTTAGTCATCAAACCATGGATGATACCGCCGGAGAAAGAGTCACCACCACCTACACGGTCGATAATCGGATCGATATCATAACGTTTTGAAGTATAGAATTCTTCTCCGTTGTAGATCATAGCTTTCCAACCGTTGTGAGTAGCAGAGAAAGATTCGCGCAAAGTAGAAACTACATATTTGAATCCGAATTCTTTCATCATTTGCTGGAAGATACCCTTGTAGCCTTCAGCATCTGTGTGGCCAGCCTCAACGTCAGCATCCGGTTTGAAGCCCAAGCAAAGTTCTGCATCTTCTTCGTTACCGATACATACGTCTACAAACTGCATCAACGGTTTCATGATAGACTGTGCTTTTTCTTTCGTCCACAGTTTCTTACGGAAGTTCAAGTCAACAGAAACAGTTACGCCGTGACGTTTTGCAGCTTCACAAGCCAGACGAGTCAACTCGGCAGCCTTGTCAGAAATAGCCGGAGTGATACCAGACCAGTGGAACCAGTCAGCACCTTCCATGATAGCATCAAAGTCGAAATCAGTAGCGTCAGCTTCAGCAATTGCAGAATGAGCACGGTCATAAATAACTTTGCTAGGACGCATAGAAGCACCTGTTTCCAAGTAGTAGATACCTACACGGTCGCCACCACGGGCAATAAAGTCTGTCTTTACGCCATATTTACGCAATGCGTTAACAGCAGACTGTCCAATTTCGTGTTTCGGTAATTTAGTTACGAAATAGGCGTCATGTCCGTAGTTGGCACAGCTCACTGCAACGTTAGCTTCTCCACCACCATATACTACATCAAAAGAGTCAGATTGAACAAAACGAGTATTACCCGGAGTTGATAATCTAAGCATGATTTCGCCTAATGTAACGACTTTCTTTCCCATAATCTTATGTTTTAAATTCTAAGTTATTAATATTATGAACTTTCAATTTATCATTCCAGCCCTATTTTAGGGGTTAATACACTGATAACATGACTATTAATCTATAAAAAGACTAACACCACATACCTTTCGTGTGCGGGCACAAAGATACAACAATTTTCGTAATTACAAAAATTGTTATATATTTGTATCGAAAATATTAAGATTATTATTGTGTGCGAGCACAAAAACCTATATAAATAAAGGTTATCGTATGAATAAATTGCCCGAAAGGATCAGAATCAAAGACATCGCCCGTCTGGCAGATGTATCAGTGGGAACAGTAGACCGCGTTATTCATGGACGTAGCGGAGTGTCGGAAGCCAGCAAGAAACGCGTAGAAGAAATTCTGAAGCAGCTTGACTACCAGCCCAACATGTACGCCAGCGCTTTGGCTTCTAATAAGAAGTATACGTTTATCTGTCTGCTGCCGGAGCATCTGGAAGGCGAATACTGGACAGCGGTAGAAACCGGTATCCACGAAGCCATTGCCACTTATTCGGATTTCAATACTTCGGTGAAAATCAACTATTACGATCCGTACGACTACCATTCATTCGAGAATGCCAGCGAAGCCATTCTGGCTTTACAGCCGGACGGAGTGATGGTAGCTCCTACCGCTCCGCAATATACGAAAGGTTTCACCGATCAGTTGCAGGCATTGGATATACCTTATATATATATAGACTCCAATATCAAAGACGTTCCTCCTCTTGCCTTCTTCGGTCAGAACTCACGCCAAAGCGGATATTTTGCTGCCAGAATGATGATGTTACTGGCACGGGATGAAAAGGAAATCGTTATTTTCCGCAAAATACATGAAGGAATTGTGGGTTCTAACCAGCAAGAGAACAGAGAAATCGGTTTCAGGCAGTACATGAAAGAACATCATCCGTCTTGTACTATACTGGAGCTCGACTTGCATGCCGAACGCAACGACGAAGACAATGAGATGCTGGATGAATTCTTCCGTACCTACCCGACAGTGAAGAACGGAATCACATTCAACTCTAAAGCCTATATCGTCGGCGAATACCTGCAAAGTCGCGGAAAGAAAGATTTCAATCTGATAGGCTATGACCTTCTGGAACGGAATGTCACCTGCCTGAAAGAAGGAAGCATCTCTTTCCTCATTGCCCAGCAACCGGAACTGCAAGGCGCCAATGGCATCAAAGCTCTTTGCGATCACCTTATTTTCAAGAAAGAAGTGACCTGCATCAACTATATGCCCATCGACTTGTTAACGGTAGAAACAATAGACTATTACCATAGCAAATAACAACAAAGTACAACTTTACAAGTACATTACATGGAAACAAAGTATTTAAGAATTAATCCTGCCGACAACGTTGCCGTTGCCATTGTTAACCTCCCGGCAGGAGAGCATCTTTCTGTAGATGGCATTGAAATTACATTGAACGAAGACATTCCTGCCGGACATAAATTCGCATTGAAGAATTTTGCTGAAGGCGAAAATGTAATCAAGTACGGTTATCCTATCGGACATGCACGAATGGCAAAGAAACAGGGTGACTGGATGAACGAAACGAACATCAAAACCAACCTCGCCGGATTGTTGGATTACACTTACAACCCGATTCAGGTTTCTTTGGATATTCCTCATAAAGATCTTACATTCAAAGGTTATCGTCGCAAAAACGGTGATGTAGGGGTAAGAAACGAAATATGGATTATCCCGACAGTAGGTTGCGTAAACGGTATCATCGGTCAACTGGCTGAAGGACTGCGTCGCGAAACCGAAGGTAAGGGAGTGGATGCCATTGTCGCTTTCCCACACAACTACGGTTGCTCACAACTTGGTGACGACCACGAAAATACGAAAAAGATTCTTCGTGACATGGTGCTTCACCCCAATGCAGGCGCTGTATTGGTAGTAGGCTTGGGATGCGAAAATAACCAGCCGGACGTGTTCCGTGAGTTTCTGGGCGAGTTTGATGAAGACCGCGTGAAGTTCATGGTTACTCAAAAGGTAGGTGACGAGTATGAAGAAGGAATGGAAATCCTGCGTGATTTGTATGCAAAGGCTTCTAAAGACGAACGCACCGATGTTCCTTTGTCCGAACTGCGTGTGGGATTGAAATGCGGTGGTTCCGATGGTTTCTCCGGCATTACAGCAAACCCGCTATTGGGTATGTTCTCCGATTTCCTGATTGCACAGGGAGGTACAAGCGTATTGACCGAAGTACCGGAAATGTTCGGTGCAGAAACCATCCTAATGAACCGTTGCAAAAACGAGGAACTGTTTGAACAGACCGTCCATCTGATTAATGACTTCAAAGAATACTTCCTGTCACACGGAGAGCCTGTCGGTGAAAATCCTTCTCCGGGAAACAAAGCCGGTGGTATCTCTACCCTGGAAGAAAAAGCACTGGGATGCACCCAAAAGTGCGGAAAGAGCTATGTATCCGGCGTGATGCCTTACGGCGAACGTTTACAGAAAAAAGGTCTTAATCTGCTTTCTGCTCCGGGCAATGATCTGGTTGCAGCCACCACCCTTGCTGCAAGCGGATGTCACATGGTACTTTTCACCACCGGACGTGGTACTCCTTTCGGTACTTTTGTTCCAACCATGAAGATTTCCACCAACTCGACGCTGGCTAAAAACAAACCGGGATGGATTGACTTCAACGCTGGTGTGATTGTAGAAAACGAACCGATGGAAAAGACTTGCGAACGTTTCATTGATTATATTATCAAAGTAGCAAGCGGTGAATTCGTAAACAACGAAAAGAAAGGCTATCGCGAAATTGCTATCTTTAAAACAGGGGTAACCTTGTAAACAGGTCGCTATCTGATACAACAAATATATCGAAGATAAAAGATACATTGTTAAAACAATAGAGTTGCTATCCCGTTCAACTTATCATTGAGTGAAGGATAGCAACTCTTTTTTTGTTATACCATATCATCGCCTGTTTTCTTAAACGTAACGCGGATTGTTTTATGGAAAGGAATAAAACGAGAAATCACAGCTATGACAACAGATATAACCAACAAATAACCCAGAATCTCTTTCAGTGCCAGCAACAGGCTTTGTTGTTGTAACGTATTATATAAGGAGTTGGTTGCCAACTGCGCAGCCTCATCATACGGATGTCCCTGTGTCATCGCATTGTTCAGCGACTGGCTATAGCGTGTTGACGACAATGGATCAGTAGCAGTTATAGTCTCCGACAAAGAATACATATATTTTTGTTGCAGTCGGTACAGTACATTACTATAAAAAGAAGTCGCCATGATAGGTGCCAGCACGGAACGGAAAATAATCAGGAAGAAAGCATTCGACAATAAGTATTTCGGATTCAAGTCTTCCACGGCAAATAGGGCAAAAGCAATAATCAAAGTCAACATACCCAAACCACGAAAGAAGATAGGCAGGTAGAGCATCTCATACGTACTATCCGGAGAAATGCCAAAATACAAAATGGCAAAGAAAATCACAAAGCAACTCATTCCTCCCGCTATCAGAAAACGGAAACGCCACCGTTGCCAGCGAAACCACCAAAAACAAATAAAGGCGCCGACTACATATCCCGGAAGCAAATAAATATAAAGAGAATAGGTATGCGTAGTATCTACTTTCAGAATAACAGTCAGATAGTTAGTCAGCAAAGTGGTTGATGTACTGAAAAACATCACGAGCATCATATAAAAATAGCCCACAATTGCTTTGGGTTGGAACAAAGGAGCCAGACTTACATAAGGATTCTCCAAACGGCTCTGATACCAGATGAACAGCGCAATCAGCATAGGTGCTATTACAATATAAATACATATCTTACCGGAAGCCATCCAATCGAGCACTTTGCCATAATTGATAACGTACATCAACATCAGCAACCCGGCCGAAATAACAAACATCTCACGGATATGCAGATCAGACCATGCGACAGCTTTTATGGGACGATTATGCCGGAAACAGATGATAACAAACAGAATGGAAATCAAGATCAATACCATCATAAAGTAGTACATATACTTCCAGTTATAATGATACGCCAGTAAAGCCGTTACCAGCATCGAAGCTTGTCCCCCACCGTAAACCAACGGATAAAAATAAGAATAGAACTCGCTACGCACATTCTTCGGACTGAAAATCTTCTGGGCATAACGAATAAACCACAACATAAGAAACCCTTTCAAGAAACCGACAGCAAAACTACAGACAATCAAAATATCTGCGTTTTGCGTACGTGCACAAACCCAACTCAAGAAGAATTGCAGTACTAAATCAATCAATAACAGAGATTTCACGGAAAAGGCTGCCAACACCTTAGGAATAATCGGGTATGCGATAGCCATACCTGCCGAAGCAGCGTAATACCCCATCGTAATATCTTCCGAATTAGTACCCAGCGTGTTCGACACTTCCAGCATACTGCCTGTATACGAGCCATTGAGCATAGTGACCGGAAGAATCACGATGAAAATGCTGATAAGTCCAAGCCAATCGGGCACCCATTGACGAACAGGTGCCTCCAATTCCTTCATGGTAATCATTTGCGTAAAGCTTCTGTTTCCACCATCATCCCGGCTCTCAACTGTGCCATTTCTTCCGGAGAAACATCTTCCAAGTCGATACGCACAGGGATTCGCTGCTGCACCTTTACAAAATTGCCGGCAGAATTATCTGTAGGAACCAAGGAATATTTAGACCCGGTTGCCTCGGAAATTGCAGTGACTTCCCCGTGAAAAATCTTTCCGGGCACTGCGTCTACTTTAATACGCACCTGCTGGCCAATATAGATATTAGCAATCTGCGTTTCTTTATAATTAGCGGTAATCCACTTGTCCTTGTTACGCACCAAATAAGAAATAGTCTGTCCGGTCTGCACATATTGACCGGGTTCAAGCGTACGCCTACCCATATATCCATCATAAGGAGCAGTGAGAACCGTATAAGACAGATTCAGCTTAGCCAAATCCAGGTCTGCTTCTTTACGCAAAATGGCAGCCTCCGTACCGGTTGTTTTCTTACTTGTCTCCGCATATTGTGATAATGCCGCCTGTTTCTGTGCAACTAATGCCTGATAACGTGCCTTTGCTGCCTCATAAGCAGCTTTCGCTTGCTCATACTGCTGTTCCGGAACAGATTCTTCTTTCAACAAACGTTCAAAACGATGATAATCCTGTTTCAATTGCCAAAGTTTCGCTTTCGCTTCAGCGATGTTGGCATCCTGTACGGCAATATTCGTATGGGAAGTTTCAATACCCGAATGAAGAACATCCTGCGAGCCATGTGCATCCAACAATGCAGCTTCCGCTTCCTTTACCTTAATCTGATATTCACGATTGTCAAGCACCAGCAGAGTATCTCCCTGATGGACATATTGATGTTCCTTAAAACGAACCTCCTTGATATAACCCGAAGCCCGGACATTCAAAGGAGCTACATATTGATCTACAAAAGCATCATTAGTCACTTCGTAATTCACATAACGCCAGAAGTAATTAGCAGTCCACCAAAGTCCGGAGACAGCCAAACAGACACATACTAAATTTAAAACGATATTACGAACTCTTACTTTTTTCAGTTTCTTCTGTTTTTCTTTCCATTCAATTGCCATATCTGTTCTGTTTATTAAAGACGTCCACAAGCCTTCTGAAGTTGATAATAAGTATAAATCACACGAGTGCGTGCAGTGACCAACTGCAATTCCACATTCAAACGGACGGAATTCGCATCAAGTAAATCAGTCAGGATAGCCAGTTGATTCAGATAACGATTCTGCATAATACGGTAATTTTCTTCCGCTTGCCGGACAGACAGTTTTAGAGCCTCTACCCTCTGCAACGCTTCCCTGTGGCGTAAAAATGCCGAACGTACATCCATGCGGATTCCCTGCATTTTCTGTTCTTCTTCATTCTTCCGCAAAGACACCATCAGTTTGCTCTCTTTTACTTTATGATTGTTCTTGTACAGTGAAGATAAAGGATAGGAAACCGATACTCCCACATTCCAGTTATTGTTATACATATCCGCCAATGTACGTGAAACGGGACGTGCCAATGTATTCGATGCATATAGCGACACACTGGGAAGAGATAAGGATTGGGCAGAACGGATTTCATTCCTTGCCAATTCTGTCTGTGCGCGAAGCAGCCTCATCGCCGGATCATTTTCATACGCCTGAACAATATAGTCATCATAGGACTGCAAAGCAACTGCCTGATAGAGAATGGTTGTATCCGGTTGTAATAACAAGTTCTCATCCTGCCCCAACAAGATATTGAGTTGCTGCGATACAAGCGCAATGCTATTTTCCGCTTCCTCCAAAGACAGTCGGTCATTAGTCAGCTGCATTTCGCTCCGCAATACATCATTATTGGTAATCAGCCCCTCTTTTTTCATTCGCCGGATATCGCGTAACCGGAGTTCCGACTCTTCAATATTCCGTGTCAGTATCTCATGCTGCTTAAACAGACTAAACAAGTTCATATACTGATTGAGTAACCGTAACTTTATTTCCGCCTCATCGGTCAACGTTTGTAGTTCGGCAACTTGTTTTTCTATATCCGCTTTATGAATAGCACTTCGGATTTTACCACCCTGATAGAGAGGCTGTGCCAGATCAATCGCATAATTTTGTGACCAGTCCGGTGCTTCCGGATATGAAGGATCGGATAATCCCCGTTCCCAAACAACAGGCTGCCCTACAAATCCCCCTTTCAGTCCGATCTGCAGTTCCGGTAACTGTGCAGACCGTGCGGTCCGTATCCGCTCCTGCGCCATAGATTCTTTCATTACATCCGCCTGAAGTTGCAGACTATGCTGTACCCCCCGTTCAAAAAGCTGATCGATAGTGAGAAACAAAGAATCCGTTTGTGCATTTATGGATTGAGCAGCCAAAAACAGGCTAGATAAAACCGCCCCATACTTCTTATACATTTTCAAGTACATCGCATACACTCTTTAATTCAGACAACATAGTTTCAATGCTCTCTATACCAACAATTTTTTCTGCATATACATAAACCTGATCGAGAATCGGACGAATCTGTTCTTTAAATTCTTCCCCTTCGGGAGTCAGGAACACCAGTTTATTACGACGGTCGGCAAGATCTTCTTTCCGATGAACATACCCTTTCTTTTCCAGATTATTCATCAAATTGGTGAGACATGCCTTATCTTTTGCAATGCGTTCCGCCAATATCTGCTGACTAATTCCCTGCTCATGCCATAAACTACTTAATACCTGAAGCATCTCAAACGTAATACCCGCATTATTTTTTCTCAATGTCCGTTGCATAGACCGGCGAAAAGCCATACGGGTACGAACAATCTGCAACATGAGTTCTCTAAACTCTGCTCCTTCTCTCATTTTCTATACTCTTTTTACCTGTTTCGTTTCGGCGGCAAAGTTAGGTATTTCCTCCGAATTAGTCAAACGTTTGACTAATTTCATTTTCAAACCCTCTTTATATAATTTCTGACTATTCGTTCATTCACCC
>ERZ791607.1045-NODE-1045-length-22270-cov-4.193158_pt1 | contig 22270 bp, 17 predicted proteins | sample MGYA00509964_ERZ791607 | MGnify/ENA primary metagenome ERZ791607 (study PRJEB30046, sample SAMN00791907) | human gut metagenome | study: EMG produced TPA metagenomics assembly of the A metagenome-wide association study of gut microbiota in type 2...
CGTACTTTTGCTGACAAACCGGAGGTAGATTATTCTCAGAAAGAGCAGAAACATTTCATTACAAAGGCAGTACTTGCCCCTATGAAAGCAGTGAAAAAGATGCTTGTATCAATGGAACTTCATCTGGATGCATCTATTGACAAGTTGGATAATCTGGCTATGAATGTAGAAATATGTTTGAAGATAGAATGAAAACATCTGCAATTCCGGAAAGGGTATATGCCCTTTGCCAAGCGATTAAAAGCAGAACAATGCAGGAAAGCGATTTGCGAGAGTTGTTAGAACCATCGAATTTGGGTGGTTCAACAAAATATTTCGGAACGGTTCGTGATGCAGCAAAACAGTTAGGGCTTATTTCCGTAAAAGAAGGTGATGTATCATTGGCAGTAGATTCAAAGTGTGTAAGACTGAAGTTGCTGATAGTGCATTTGCAGATTGCAGAAGATTATCGGATATAGAGTATGGTCAATGGGACTTTTCAGATACTGAAGATATTTATATTTCCGATGCACCAATGCGTAAAATGAGGAGACCATTTTTTAGGATTAAAGTGATACTTAAGAATGAACCAAGATTGGAGAGTGAGATTGTAATGGAGAAAGCGAAAAGATTATATGAGTATATTGCAGAACACTCTGACCTACAGAAGGAAATTTCTAATATTTTGCCAGATGATATTATAAGCAATATTTTGAATGGCTCACTACCGGTGTTCCCGCATGAAGATCTTGGTATAATAGTAGATGAGAATGAACTTATTCATTATATGAATCATGCAGTATTATATAAAGAAGTTGGTGATAGCAAAAGCGAATGCCTTGCAGAAAATAATGGGACAAGATGGATATGTTAAGGGCGAAGGCCCATTAAAACACTAATGCGTAAATTGAACGAGGAGGTCATAAGAGAACTTCTCGAATTACTAAAGAAAAATGCCATGAAGGAGCAGGCAAACGATGTATTTGAGATATGCAGCTATGTGGATGGACTGGAGAAAAAGATTGATTCCATGACAGAAGAACTTACCAATATGCAGAACCAGATCAAAGAAATGCAGGAGGATACACTTGTCAATAATGCTAAAAAGGCATTGTCGGAAGCACGGGAGCGACTTAATACCAGATGTGAGCAGATAAAGTCGCAGGTATTGGAAGTGAAAGCGCAGGTCAAATCTACAGCAAAGAGCATAGTTGATGAAGCAAAGACAAAGGGAAGAACTGCATTATACAGGGTGTCGGAGTTCTTGGGAATTAAGAAAAGGCTTCTTGATATCCGAGAGAATGTAAAAGGCGCAATCAAGACCACGGATAAGGATATAGCAAAGACAGCACTTCTTGCAAAAGAATTTCGTGAAGCCGGGCAGACAGCAGCTAATGCATTCCGTACTTTTGCTGACAAACCGGAGGTAGATTATTCTCAGAAAGAGCAGAAACATTCAATTACAAAGGCAGTACTTGCTCCGATGAAAGCAGTGAAAAAGATGCTTGTATCAATGGAACTTCATTTGGATGCATCTATTGATAAGCTGGATAATCTGGCTATGAATGTGAAGCTTGATAAGGAAAAGCATATGGAGAATATTAAGAAGCAGGAACAGACAGAGCCGGAGAGGGCAGAAGCTGAGCGAGTAGAAGCAGAGATTGTATATTCGCCGATGGTCGCTGAACCACAGGAGTATCAGTATAATGCAGATGCATTTGAGGCTAGAGGTGCGGATGAGGTGAAGCAGGAAGCGCCACATAAGGAAGTATCAAAGGTAAGAGAAGATAAAGCCAGATAGATATGAGGACGTGGGAGAGATTCTGCGTCCCAACGTCCGTGTGGGCTTGCTTTTATTCGGATATTCGTATATAATGTATCGTGTTGAGTATTATCCATGCGGAGGTGCGGTATGAACGGGATCAAGGGCTATATCTCCATTCGGGAGGCGTCCTACCGTTGGGGCGTGTCAGAGCGGCGGGTCAACCAATATTGCGCCGAGGGGCGGATCCCCGGCGCGTCCCGGTTCGGGCGCTCATGGGCGATCCCGGAAAATGCAGAAAAGCCGTCCGACCCGCGCTTTCAGGAACAGCACCGCGATCCCGACAGGACAAGCACCTGACGGATACCCCTCTGCATTTTAGCATACGCAAAAAGGAAGTGAACGCTATGACCTGCGATGAGAGCTTGTACCGCCAATATCTGAGCGGCGATGACGAAGGGCTTAATGCCCTGATGAAAAAATACGGCGACCCCCTGACCCTGTATATTGACGGCTATCTGCACGACGTTCACGAGGCGGAGGAGCTGATGCTGGATGTTTTCGCCTATCTGTTCACAAAAAAGCCGAAGATACGGGACGGCGGCTTCAAGGCGTATCTCTATAAGGTCGCGCGGCACATGGCGCTGCGCCATAAGAGCAAACGAAAGCCCCTGTTCAGTCTGGACGAGCTGACCGGCGAGCCGGACGGGCGGCTGCTGGCGGTGGAGGTCATCCGGACGGAGGAACGAAACCGCATCCTGCATTTCTGCATGGATGAAATGAACCCGGACTATCGGGAAGTCCTCTATCTCACCTATTTTGAGGATATGAGCTACGCGCAGGCGGCGGAGGTCACGGGAAAAACGGTAAAACAGATCACCAACATGGTGTATCGCGGAAAAGAGAGCCTGCGAAGGCTGCTGGAACGGGAGGGGATCACAAATGCGGAGTCATGAGGAACGGGTCGCTGAGACGAAGCGGCGCATCGCCAAAATTGAGCGGGAGAAACGGCTGCGGCGCAATACGATCACTATGGCTTCCGCCGTGGCGGCGTGCCTTGCGCTGCTCATCGGCGCGTCCCTCGCCATGCCCGGCATTGCCGCGAGCATCCAGATAGGCGACTACTCCGGCTTTGAAACGGCGGCAAGCATCTTTCACGGCGGCGCTGCCTTGGGATACATCGTCATCGGGCTTTTGGCGTTTTTACTCGGCGTGTGTGTGACCGTTCTGTGCTTCCGGCTGCGGCAGATGAGCCGTGAGGACGGGCAGGACAGGGAAAGCGAGGATGCGCATGGAGCTGATTGAGAACCTGCTGCAACTGCTGGTCACGTTCGTGGGCGTGCTGCTTTCGGGTATCTCCTACCGGAAAAGCCGCAGGCAGGCGTATTTTCTGCTGCTGTGCTTCTATGGCTGCTTTGCCCTCGGCGCGCTCTACTGGACGCTGTATCTGCTGCTGTTCGATACCACACCGCGCGTTTTCTATGTCTCGGAGTTCGGCTGGGTGGCCAGCGTAATTTTCCTGCGCATTTTGCAGGCCACGCTCACCACTCAGGACGAGCGCAGCTTCCGCAGCCGCTCTGCATGGCTTTCGCCGCTAATCGGCGCACCGCTGCTGGCGTTCTACTGCACCTTCGGGGATATTCTCTCCAACCTGATCTGGTGCGGCATGATGATATGGCTCTCCTTCTGCGCCATACGGGGGTTTTCTTATGCGAAAACGCAGACGGGCGCGGTGCGGAATACGCGGTACTTCCACATCGGCGTGCTGTGCTTTGCGTTCGCGGAGTATCTGCTCTGGACGGTGGGCTGCTTCTGGCCGGAAACCTCACCGGCAAGCCCCACCTTCTGGTGTGATATGCTGCTGACGCTTGCGATTCTGGGGCTGCTGCCCGCCACGAGAAAGGCGGTGGACGCATGACCTACATCGAAAACATCTTTCTCTGCATGGTGTCCCCGCTGCTGGTGGCCGCTTTGTGCATGGGCAGGCGGCAGCTTCGCTTCTTCCTGTTCTGCATTGCCGGGATGGGGGTGTGCCTGCTTTCGGCCTATATCAACACCTTCCTCGCGGCGGTATGTCAGGCGGACGCCCTTGCCGCCACGGCGGAGATTGCGCCGGTGGTGGAGGAAATGATGAAGCTGCTGCCGCTGGTGTTCTATCTTCTGGTATTCGAGCCGGAGGGGGATAAGATCAAACCCGCCGCCATCACGGTCGCCCTCGCCTTCGCCACCTTCGAAAATGTGTGCTATCTGATCCAAAACGGCGCGGACCGCTTCTCCTTCATCTTCTTCCGGGGCTTCGGCACGGGAGCCATGCACGTCCTCTGCGGCCTGATCGTGGGCGGCGGGCTTGCCTATGCGTGGCGGCGGACGTGGCTTAAAATAGCCGGTACGTGCGGGCTGCTGGGCGCGGCCATCACCCTCCACGCCATCTACAATCTGCTCATCGCCTACGGCGGCGCGGCGCAGTATGTGGCCTACGCCCTGCCGGTGCTGCTGGTGGCGGCGGGAAAGCTGTCCGCTTTCCGCTTATCGCGGAGAAAATAACCGAACATTCCCTCCTTGAGAGCTGCTTTTTGGCGGCTCTCAAATTTTTTTGAAAAATTTTGCGTTTTGGGTGAGAGTTTTTTCGATTTTTTGTACCTATATAAGTGAAGGGGTTTTTAAGCCGCATTTCAATAAATCCAGAGAGAAGGTTCAAACGAAATGTACGATACCGCAAAACGAGTCGCACTCGTCAAGCAGCGGGTGCGGGAAAACACCCGCCGGAGGCAGCGGCGCGGTATATATGGGCTGAGCGCAGCGTGTATGCTGCTGTTCGCAGTGATGATGCAGGCGGCGGATGTGTTTGCAGTGCAGGGGCAGACAGCCGCATGGGGGGTGTTCGGCGCGATGCTGCGGGCGGCTATGTGCTGGTAGGCGTTGTCTGCTTTGCAGCGGCGGTGGTCGTTACCGTGTTTTGCACACGATTGAGAAAAAACAATAAACAGCAGGAACAAACCAAGGAGGATGAGGAAACATGAAGAAAAGATTTTTAGCGGCGCTGCTGAGCCTGTGCATGACGCTCACGCTGCTGCCAACTACGGCGTTTGCAGCGGTGAGCGATTCAATGGGCAACACACCCGAGGAAAATCAGGCGATTTTGGAGCAGCTCTCCGCCTTGACCGGCGGCAGCAGCGACCAAGTGCTTTCCATGCTGAACGCTTTGGGGCTGCTGGATGAAGACGGCAATTTCAAGGTGGATCAAACCATCACGCTGGACGGCCAGGTGTTGACACTGGCGGCTGTCATGGAGCTGCTGGAAAATCCCGCCACGGATCTCACCCGTATAGCCGACGTGGATGGGACTCCGGTGGCGCTGGGCGATTTGAAGACCATGATCCAAATCGAACAGGAGCTGCAGCGGATCAAGGACACCTATTTCTCCGGCAGGGAGTTTACCGGGGAAGCTCTGGAGAATCTCAATAGCCTGATGGAGCAGCTGGAGCTGCAGGGCATCAGCTTGCGGTATTCCGCCTCTGCCACAAAGCCTGAGGGCGTTGAGACGGTGGATATGAGCGGCATGATGAGCCAAACGCTGGGGGAACTCGCAACCAACAGCTGGAGCTCCGGGACTTTTACTGTATACGGCGGAAAACCGGTCGGCTTTTCCTACCGCATTCAAAAAGGCCAGCTCAGCGAGTATATCACCGGTGTGGAGGTCTCGATAGGCGAGACGAGTAAGGTCGTCGAGCAAAGCGACGGGTCCTACAAGCTGACCTATGACGTAGGCTCGACTTTCAGTTTAGGTGGTTGTAAAATCACTGTCAAAGTTACAACCAAAGGAAGTACCCAAGCCTGGCACGATAATTCTTATTCCTATGGTGACCTGCTGGGGATGATTGAATTTTACGATGCGGAAAATCTGGTGTTCTATGACGGTGTCGCTTATGCCGACCACTGTCAGCTCAAGCTAAAAAAGACGGTTGACGCCCCCACAATACAAACATCAATGACCGCACCGAGTTATGTTGAAGAACTCAAAAATACAACCGTATTATATGATGATTTGTTTATTCCTTTGCTGGCAGAAAGCTACACTGGCGGCAGTGCCGACAATTCGGACTTTATTGCGCTAAGCAATACCATCGGAATTTTGGAGGGTGCCCGCAACTCGGTGTCTTCCAGCAGCTCCACCAAATCTTATCAGCCATACCAAATCGACGCCAGCATCGAGTTTAGCTGGAGCGGAGACATAGCTGCCTATAATGGCTCTGCGCCGTATGGCAATTATATTTCTGCAAACCCGATACCCTATGCCCCGTTCTGTCTGACGGAGTACAAGCTCGATGGAACAGCTCTGACGCCCACCACCGACGGAAAGAAAACGGAGAACTGTACGATTAACAATGGCAGTACGGTCAGCATCTCCCTGCAGTCTACCACGCAAAACAGAGAGAATCAGCAGTACTGGCTGCCCTTCGAACTGTATCTGAAGAATGTAAATAATAATATCCAAAATTCCACCACCACCGCCAAGACCAGCAACGTTACAGCCAAGCTGGTGGACACGGACAATCCCACCATTCAAAGCGTCACGGCCCCGGCGGGAACCTACACCAGCGGACAGCACGTGCCCATCACAGTTACCTTTAACGAGTTCGTGGATCTTAGAAACGCCACCGTGACCATCAATGGCAAAGAGTATACCGCCGCTGAGCTTTCCATGAACAAATACGGTGTCACGGCAATGCTCTGGTACCCAGTGCAGGATGCGGATGACACCACGGTCATCGTCAATGGTATGACCGGTGTGGAAGATGTTTTCGGTCATACGCTGGATACCACACTCTATCAAAGCGACTCGATTGCCGGCGTTACGCTGAAGAGCGTCTTGATGCGCAACGCTCCCACCGAACTGACGGCCACCTACGCCAACGGCAAGGCATCGTTCACGATGAACGCCAACATGGAGCAGGTCTACAAGACCGTATACAGCAATTATCACACCCCGGCAGGCACAGAGCCGAGGGAAGCCCCGTTCCAACTCGAACTGAAGTACGGCTCCGCGGAGGCACCAAGCTATCTGCAGGTCTATCTGGACACAGAGAAGGAAGCCTTCACCATTAGCGACTATGCAATCGCACCCGCGGCTTACACCCGCACCTATACGGTGACGCTGCAGGCCAACGAGGGCACGAAAGCCGATTCTGACTGGGTGAATGTTCTTCCCCTGACCCGGCAGTTCACGGTGGCAAAGAAAGTTTCCGCGCACACGGTGAAGGTCGTCCCGGAAGCGGATTCCGCCGACTATACGATTTCCCTCGGCAAAACCGCCCGCCCCACGCTTAAGGCAGAGGTTTTTGGGGAAAACGATGAGCAGGCCAGCTACACCACCGGTAAATGGAGCAGCAGTGACACGCTCATTGCCACCATCAACGAGGATACCGGCGTTGTTGCCACCACAGGAACCAAGGTGGGAACCGTCACCTTTACCTTTACGGCGGACAACGGGACTGAGGACCCTGCCGATGATGTGACGGGCCAGTCACAGCCCTATACCGTGACGGCAGGCGATTCCCTGGCACTGGTGATTCCCGGCGGCGCGTCCATCGTGACGCGGGTAAATCAGCCCGCCACCGTGCTGTGGAGCTCCAACGCCACGCTGATGGCGCCGAACAAAGAGTTCAATTACAGGATTGACCTGTATGAGGGCAACTACGAGAATGAGGCGGCGCTGAGCGGCCTCAAGCCCGTTGCGACTTATACCGCCGGCAAGGATGAAAACAGCGTGCGGATCGAGGAGAATGTGCTCTCCAAGCTCTCCAACGGCAATATCCCTGCCTACACGGTATTGGTCTCCATGCCGCACCCCAACGCCGGGGGTGAGGACGTCCGCCTGTCGGCACTTGCCTGGATCATCGTGCAGGCACCACCTGCCACGGCCAAGCTGACACCGCCCCAGAGCATTTACCTCAAGGATACTGACGGCGCCGTCAATATCGACTGGTCGGTGGAAAATGCCACTACCGGCGCCTCTCAACAGCCCACGCTGACCATTACCCGGGTCACAGAGGACAACAACACCCAAGAGGTGGCCAGTGAGCGCCTATCCGGTACCTCCGGAAGCTACTCCCTGCCATTACAGAGTGTGAAAGCCGGCAATCTAAAGGACACCTATCAAGTGGTTTTGAGCGTGGAGAATCCTGGTGAGGAATCTCCCAGCACCGACTCCTTCCCCCTGTATGTCTACGATGCCGACGCACTGAAGGTGCAGAACGACAAAGGAGAAACGATTTCTAAGCTGACCATGGACAATACCTCCAAGGTCAGCGGCAGCCTGCCCACCGTTACAGCTGAAATTTTGCAGCTGCGCCAGGAGTTGGGGCTGATCGAGTACATAGGCATCAACTATGACGAGTACGGATGGAACTCCTTTAAAGACGGCATCCGGTGGCTCTCCAGCAACAACAATGCCATTTCCGTCAACTACAAGCAGGGCGGACTGTATGAGGACATCAGAAACTTCTCCTTTGATTCCTACCTTCCCGAAACCAAAATGGCGCTGTCCGGCTTGGCCAACGGCACCGCAACCGTCACGGCTACCCATGCCGCCACGGGCATGAATGCCGCCGTACAGGTGACAGCGAAAACGCTGCAAAATAAGTTCTATCTCTTCCAGCTGACGCCTGCAGCGGAAACTACGCTGCAATACACCGACGGCAAAGGTGTGCCCAAAACGGTCACGACCAACAGTGAAGGCGTGCTGGCGCTTTACGAACCCAACGGAATCGCCAGTGAGGTGTCTCTGCGGTCCGGCTCCGGCGCGGATATTTATCTGGGCACCATCTATAAAGAAAATCTGCGTTCCGGCGAGCGGGATGCCACAAAACTGCAGCTTTATCCCTTGAATACCTTCAGCCTTCGGCGAGTCGCCCGGGCATCTGTGACGCTCATCACGCCGGGCGGCGATCCGCTGGCGAACAAGACGGTGACCGTTCGCGGCGGCGTTTATAAAAACGGAGGCTACTGCCAGACAGCTCTGCTGGGCTCCAGGGCAGGAGCACTTGTCAGCGGCATCACCGGCGACACCTATACCACGGATGCGGCGGGAAATATAACCGTCTATCTGGATTCCACCCAGTTCTGGTCGGCCGAAAAGGGCGAGAGCAACACCACGGCGCTTTCTGCTCTGGATCAGCTGGAATACATTCTGGAGATCAGCGCAATTGACGGCGACAAGTACTATCCGCTGCTGCTGACCGTCAACGGCAAGCTGGGCGTGGACGATGTAATGCGCACCGCAGAGGGCGTTGTCTCTCTGGAGCGCGTGCCGGCGGGGGAGGAAAACAAACCCTTCATTGTGGCGCAAAGCGTTGATTACGGTCTTGCCAACGGTCAGAAGGTGGATGTCCGCAGCTCGACTGGGAAGATTGGCCCTAACAGCAGCTTTAAAACAGCAAGCCTGCACACCACCATGTTCCTCTGGGGCGAGAAGATTGCCGACGCGCGGAATTACAGTCTCAAGCTGGCGGACGAATACGGCGTTCTTCCTGCCGCCCAGAGCAGCAGTACCAAGCAGTATCCCTTCTCATCCATCCCCGTAGCGGAAAACGATCTGACCCTCACCGAGGCCACCATGACCACCTCTGGATGGATCGCCGACGGCAAGGATGTGGGTATGAAAACGCAGCTGAGCCTGAACGGCAGCCTGCTGCAGGAGAAAATAATGCCCTTCCGGGTCGTTGATCTGACCCGAGTGCCCAAGGTGACAGAGGATGACCGCGTCACCGGTATTCTGGCGACGATGGAATCCTCCAGTGGAGTGAATCAAGTCGACTTTGGCGGAGTGGGCGATAGTAACATTCTCAAGGTGCTGACCGGACGGCTGGATGATCTGAGCGGTCCGGTGGACACTTCCGTGTTCAAAATGATCATCACCCCCAGCGAAGATCCCTCCGTGTTCCGTGCCATGATTTGGGCCGGGTACAATACGCTGGAGATGGAGGACATGGACTATTCCGAGGACGGCGTGGCGTTGGGTGCGAATGTGCTGACGCAGAACCTGGAGGTGGGCGTGCCCAGTACCGGGGACCTGAGCCAGATGGCCCAGGGAACCTATGATCCCAAGGGGGACTACAAAACCAACTCCTTGGCCGACAATGTCACCAGCACGGATCTCAACTTGCAGTTGGAGGGCTTTTACGAAGCGGAGATCCGCTATAACGCCGAAAAAAAGGAGTGGGAGGTTTTCACCGTAGGCGGCGGCTTTACCTCCGGCGTTGGCGTGGGCTTCTCCTTCAGCGTGAACGCCATGGCTGGCCCCGTGCCGTTGACAGCAACCTTTGAGCTGGGTGGTGCCATTCAGCTGGATTTCCGTACCGCAGTGCGCTACGGCCGGCAGGGCGAGGGTACAGAGCTTGCCTGGAGCGATCCCACGGCCACGGCAGTGAATGACTTTTTGACCACGCTGCGTATCAACGCCTATGTCCACGCGTTTGGCGGCATTGGCTTTGACTATTCGATCGTGGCGCTGAAGATCGGCCTATTCGGCAATTTGGATGTGGACAGTCAGAATAAGTTCCTTTCCCGCACCTATCTTGCCGACGAGACAAAGCGCCAGATCAACGGTCAGGCCCTGGGAATCCAAAGCGAAGTGGGAATCAAATTTGTGGCAACCTTCCTGCTTATCTCCTACGAGGCGGTGATCGCCTCCGGAACCCTTGGAGCCACCAGGACTTTTAATGACTGGAAAACAATCGACGACTACTGGAATAGCGCCACCAGTGGGCTGAGCCTTGCCTCGCTGCGGATGGCGGCGGCCCAGAGCGGAATGCAGGTGGCTTCTGGCAGTGCAACGCTCCAAAGCCGGGACTATCTGGAGCAATATGCCCGTACTTGGGGCCAGCCACAGCAGCGGATGATGCTGTTCTCTCTGAACTCCCCCAGTGGGCTGGAAAACATCCAGACTAATGCCAACCCCACATCCTATCCACAGCTTAGCGATGACGGGAAGGTATTGGTCTACATCAACGACGGCAACAGCAGCAGTATTTACGACAGCCGGGCACATTTCTCCACCCTCAATGGCAGCGTCTATTCTACCTCCAGCAAAATTGACGATCCTACAGGGTTCTCCGGCTACGGCGACACGAGCGTTTCTTTGTCCGGCACTGGCAGCTTCGCGGCGGCGGCTTGGGTTCGCATGGGCACCGACCTGCCGGGTAAAAATGCCGGTGATCCCGTGACATTGGAAGAGCAAAACCTGCTGATGAACAGCACGGAGATCGTAGTGTCCGTCTATAACGGCACAACCTGGACTTCCACCCGCCTAACCAACGACGGCACGCCGGATCTGGCCCCAGCCACGGCAGTGGGCGGCAACGGCAAGGCCATCGTGTTCTGGCGCAGCGTCTACACCCCCGATCCCGGTACGCAGGGCAGCAACAACCTGCTGAACTTCACGACCAGAGATTGTATCATGTACAGCTGCTATGACAGCACTAACGGCACCTGGAGCAAGGAAAAAATGCTTTATAACGGTGCTACTGGCAGCGTGAAGGCGTTGCAGGCGGCCATGCTGCCCGACGGAACCGCTATGGCGGTTTACTCGCTGGACCGCAGCGGAACCGGAGATACCTCCGCCTACGAGATCGCCTATTGTACCGTGGCTGCTGATGGAACTCCCGGTACAGCCATGCTGGCGACCTGTGACAGCAATCTTGACGAAAACCCCCAGGTCGTTGCAGCCAACTTCGGCAGCGGGGATGACCGATTTGTCATCGGTTGGCACAGTGTCCGAGACGGCAGCAGCAATATCCAGCTGTTGGCTGTGGACGGCAGCGGCATCATGTCCAACAGTTTTCCCGGCTCTCTGTCTGCCCTGACCAGCAGCGGCAACGCCGTCGTGGGCGGAGACTTCCGCTTCGCTTCCCTCAGTGGGGATCATCGCAGCCGCAATGATCTTACCATCGTCTGGAATGAGACTGTCAATAATGCCAACGGTGCGGTAGATCACGGCATTTTGAAGGCGGCCAAGCTGCGCTATGCCACAAATACCTACACTCTGTCCGCACCATTGGAATTGGCAGAGCTGCCGGATCGCACGCTGGCTGACCACTTTGATGCCTATGTCAGCGGCACCAATCAGGTGCAGGCCGCCATTCAGGCCACCCGGTATGACGATGAAAACCCGCAGGTAATCGGCGGCGTGACCGTTCCGGGTGAGGAAACGATCCTCTATACCGCTACCTCTGATTTTGTCACCGATGCGGTGGCAGTGGAACAGATCGGTGTGGATTATGCAACGCTGGCGCTGAACAGCCTGACACCCATTCGCTTTACCATCCGCAACACCGGGCTGAACGATGTGACAAACCTAACGGTCAGCCTTGGCAGCGGGGAAACCGCTACCCTTACGGAAAAACTGCTGCCCAATGAAAGCACCACCCTTACCGTCTGGCACCATGTGAAGGACCGCGTGACCGACCCGGGCTATACCATCACCGCCGCCGGCGGCATCAACGAAAACGGCACAGTGTATCTGGATTATCCCGACATTGGCATCTCGCAAATGGAAGTGATTGCGGAGAGCGCCGGCAAGCGCACGGTGCGCATGACCCTCTATAATTCCTCTGCCGCCACGCTGGCCGGCGGAAAGAGCCGCGAGGTGAAGCTTGCGTTCTATGCGGATGATCTGCATACCGAACCTGCAGAGGTAGCCTGCACCACAAACGGCGTATCGGTTAACGGTAATGAAATCACCATTTCCGAAGACAGCGCCCTCGCCCGCATTGATCAAGGAACCTTTACACTGGATCTGACCTATGATCTGGGTGAGTATATGACATTCATTGGCAAAACCGAGATCCCCAATGTGGGTACCTATCTGTACGCCGAGGCGTGGGCGGAAGGCAAGGTCGGTGGAACGGGAAGCAATCAGCGCCTGCCGGAGTATGACGGCAGTGACAGCGAGGCCAGCGTCCATATGACCGGCGCACTGGCCCGCACCGGAGAGCAGCTGACGATGGATGTGACACAGGGGAACGACGGCAACGGTCACAGCACCGCCGCCATTACCCTGCGCAACAACTGCCTGCAGTCTCAGACTAGCGCAGAGCTGGTGGCCACGCTGCTGGATGCTGCCGGGACCGTTCTGGAAACGAAAAAGACCAGTATTGGCGGTGCCATCTCCGGGGAAACCTTCCAGACAGAAACCGTCACCTTCTCCCGGCTTGGCACCCGCGTAGTGGTGCGAGCCGCAGTGCCCGGTAAAGACCTTCTGACCTTTGAAGGTCTGGCAGTGGGGCTCGGCGATTTTACCGCCAACGGAACGAACTATACCTATACGCTGCAAAATGATAGCGGAGCAACATCTACGCTAGTCACAGCGGTGTCTGGAAACGGCGAGCCCGTGAGCATCAACGGACAGGCTCTGTCCACCGGCGGCAGCGCAACCGTTGCCATCCCCAACAGCGGCACAACCGACATTGTCGTGAGAATCGGTGCTAAAACCTACACGCTGACGATTCTGCGCAATAGCGGCACAGGCGGTAATGAAGGCGGTGGCGGAAGCGGATTCTCTGGAGGAATACGAAAGTCTGTACATCACCGGCAATCTGGGCTGGTAGTTCAACCGGGATGCCACGGAGATCCTGACCCAGTATGTCTGTAAGATAGACGCACAGTATTATCAGGGGAAGAGTAATGTCTCCAACGGAAGAGAGCTTCCGGCTTATGCGGACCGGTATCACTACATCTATCCAGAGCAACAGGCCGCAGAACTGGTGGAGATGGTGGGAGACGGCCTGCTGGTATTGTATCAGGGAGATCTGCAATACATTGATTTTTCCTATGATGTAGTGGATACGGTAGGAGATTATCTGCTGCTTACCGTACAGAATTAAGAGAGGACGCTTATGAATATCATACTTTTATCGGGCGGTTCCGGACAGCGGCTTTGGCCCCTGTCCAACGAGATCCGTTCCAAGCAGTTTATCAAAATATTCCATACGGAAGACGGCGGCCTGGAGTCCATGGTGCAGCGAGTATACCGGCAGATCCGGGAGGCGGATCCGGAGGCAAAGATCACGATTGCCACATCCAAGGCACAGATCTCTTCCATCCACAACCAGCTGGGAGAAAATGTCGGTATCAGCATGGAGCCCTGCAGAAGAGACACCTTCCCGGCGATTGCACTGGCGGTGGCATATCTGCAGGATGTGCAGGGAGTGACGGGAGAAGAGCCGGTGATTGTATGTCCGGTGGATCCGTATGTGGAAAAGGATTATTTCGAAGCCTTGCACCGGCTGGAGGAGCGTGCGGCACAGAGTGCGGCACATCTGGTGCTGATGGGTATGGAACCGACGTATCCCAGCGAAAAATATGGCTATATCATTCCGAAAACAGCGGAAAATATCAGCCCGGTGGAAATGTTTAAGGAGAAACCGGACAAGGAGCAGGCAGCGGAATATATCAGACAGGGAGCGCTGTGGAACGGCGGAGTGTTTGCCTTCCGCCTGAATTATGTATTGCAGAAAGCTCATGAACTCATAGAGTTTACCGATTATGAAGATTTGCTGGCAAAATATGAAACCCTACAGAAGATCAGTTTCGACTATGCGGTGGTGGAGAAGGAACCTGAGATCGAGGTCATGCGTTTTGCCGGAACCTGGAAGGATCTGGGTACCTGGAACACCCTGACGGAAGCCATGGACAGTGCATGCGTCGGGGAGGCGGTGCTCAATGAGACCTGCCGGAATGTCCATGTGGTGAATGAGCTGGATATGCCGGTGCTGTGCATGGGATTGCAGGATATTGTCGTGGCGGCCAGCCCCGAGGGGATTCTGGTATCGGACAAAGAGCAGTCCAGCTATATCAAACCATATGTGAGCAGTTTTACCCAGCAGGTCATGTTCGCAGAAAAATCCTGGGGAAGCTTCCGGATTATGGATGTGGAAAAGGAAAGTCTGACGATCAAAGTGACATTGAATCCCGGACATAAGATGAATTATCACAGCCATGAATTCCGGGATGAGGTATGGACGGTGATCTACGGAGAAGGCCGGGCAGTGATAGATGGTGAGGAATGCAGAGTAAAGGCCGGTGATGTGCTGCGGATGCCGGCGGGATGCCGGCATATGCTTCTGGCAGACACGGAGCTCCAGGTGATCGAAGTACAGCTGGGAAAAGATATCAGTGTACAGGATAAGAAAAAATATCCTCCTCTAAAGCCTTTATAATTGCTGTGCCAAACAGGAAACGTCCCTCTTCGTTGGGATGAACGGCATCCACCAGATAGCAGGTAGCATTTTGGGGATTCCATTGCAATGCCTCGTTGGTATTGAGAAAGAAAACGTTCATGGCCGCCGCGGTTTCTTCGGCACCGGTCACATAATCGTTCAGAATTTCATCCAGATCATTGTTGAAAGCGGTACCGTTGTCGAACGCTGTAATGAAATTCGAGGAAGCGATCAGAATTTCAGCATCCGGGTAAGCATCCTGCAGAGATTGCACCCCTGCTTGCAGACCGTCACGGTATTGCTCCACAGTATATCCCGTAAAATAGTCATTCAATCCGTAATTGATTACGAAACAAAGTTTTTTCTCCCCGGAGATTTCGGCAGTATCTTCCGATAAAAAGCGCTGTACGGCACTGGGGAAGGATTTGTCATCGGGGGTCAATTGTGTGGCGGAGGAACCTCCGATGGCACGGTTGTGAACGGAGGCTTTCGTCAGGGCACCGATAACACCGGGGATGGAGGCAAAATCCTGATAGTTTCCGAATACGCTGTCACCGAAAAAGACGATGTCATAATCGGACAGATCGGAGTAGGAAGCAGGGGCATTAATGGCTGCCTGCACCAAGGTATCAAACTGTGTCAGACTGGAGTTATCGGCATCTATACCATGGTATTGCAAGGTGCCGCTCAATACCAGCAGCATGACGGATCGGGCAGCGACAGCATTTAATTCCAGAGGAGTGTCATAGGCATCAGGATTGGAGATCAGCCATTCTTCTCCGCCGGGGAAGAACAGAGAGACATTTTCCCGGACAGACAGGGGAGCTGCCAGAACCTGCACCAGATTTTTGTAGGTTTCGGTGTCGCTGCTGTGGGCCTGCCAGTATTTCAGAGAAGGACAGGAGAATACTATGGTAAATTCAACACCGGAATAAGAATCGACATATGCCAAAAGATACTCATCGAAAGAGGCATAAAATCGACTGTTATTATGGAAATTGCTGTTCCACAGCAGTAAGGGGTCCAAAATGAGCAATACGTGAGTGACCTCATTTCCGGAGGAAAAAGCAGTTTTCAGATAATCGGAGATATCGGAAAAGGAAGTCAGGCGATGGGAACAGCTGACAGCATCGTAACCCATATAGGTAGAGTAAATGTCTTCCGGGAAAGCTTCCGGCGCATACATGGAGCAGAAGACTCCCTGATAGGATTCCTGCTGCAGGCGCCCAAGATCGGCGGAACGTTTTCCGGGTTCATATATTTTCACATAGAGAATTCCGGCGGCTGTTACGGCAAGCAGCAGAACTACAATAACGATACCGGAAAAGAGTTTCCATGATTTTATTTTCTTTTTCGTATTTGAACTCATAAGGCGAAGAGATCCTTTCTGTGAACAGTAAGTATGGATTTATAACGGTTTAATTATACCGCAGCAAAGCGATGGATGCCAACACCATTGTTGTTTTTCTTTCTTCAATATGATAAGATGAGTCAGTAAATAGGCAAAAAGTGACCAAAGGAGGCCCCTATGGAAGAATTAGCTATTTTTGGAGGAAAACCTGTACGAGAGAATAAAATTTTCTACGGACGGCAATATATTGACCAGGCAGATGTAGATGCAGTGGCAGCAGTAATGACCAGCGACTACATTACCTGTGGACCTAAGGTAAAGGAACTGGAAGAACATTTGTGTGAATTGACACATGCTAAATATGCAGTAGTAGTATGCAACGGAACTGCAGCCCTGCATCTGGCGGCTCTGGCAGCGGGTTTTGGCGAAGGGGATGAGGTTATCGTAAGCTCCATTACATTTGCAGCTTCTTCCAACTGTGTATTATATGCCGGTGCAAAGCCGGTCTTTGCGGATATTAACCCGGAGACTTATAATATTGATCCGGCATCCATTCGGAAGCTGATCACCCCCAGAACCAAGGCAATTGTCGCAGTGGATTTCACCGGACAGGCTGTGGAACTGGATGAGATCAGGAAAATCTGCAAAGAGCATAACCTGCTCCTGATCGAGGATGCGGCGCATGCCATTGGGACAACCTATAAGGGACAGCCGGTGGGAAGCCTGGCAGATATGACCTGCTTCAGCTTCCATCCGGTGAAGACAGTAACCGGTGGAGAAGGCGGAGCAATTACAACGAATGATGAGAAACTATATCGCCATCTGAGGAGATTGAGAACTCATGGTATTACGAGAGATCCGGAGGAAATGGTACATCCTACAGATGCTCTGTGGTACAACGAGCAGGTGGAACTGGGCTTTAACTATCGTATGACGGATTTTCAGGCAGCATTGTTACTTAGCCAGTTAAAGAAGCTTCCTGCTTTTGAGAAACGTAGAAAGGAAATCCGCAAACGCTACAACGAAGCCTTCGCAGACATGCCGGAACTGATCCTGCAGAAGGAGATCCCGGAGTCTGACACGACCTGGCATCTGTATGTACTGCATCTGAATCTGGAGAATCTGAACTGCGACAGACGGCAGTTCTTTGACGCGCTGTATGCAGAGAATACCTGCCCACAGGTACATTATCTGCCGGTATACTGGCACTCTTATTATGAAAAACTGGGTTATGAAAAAGGGCTGTGCCCGAATGCGGAGAAATACTACAACGAAGTCATGAGTATTCCTCTGTACTACGGATTGACCGACGAAGACGTGGAAGATGTGATCCATGCGGTGAAAAAAGTGGTAGCATATTACACGAAGCTGAAATAGGATCCGACTGTGAAACCTGGACGGATAGCGGGAAAAGGCGGCATGAGACAGAAAACAGCAGAAAATAGTACGGGAAAAAGAAATAATGTCGAAAATTTCATAGAGATCGTTGTGTTTGCCGTACTGGTGGGGATTGCTTCGGCGGTTACTCTCTGGCTGTTTTACCGGCAGTGCGTGGAAAGTATGTTGGGGACGGGATTGTATCATTCCGATATGAAGGCATACATTCTGGAAATGCAGGGACTGGACAGCGGTTACAGCTTTCCCTATCCGATCCTCTTCAAGCTGGCGGCAGTGATCCATCTGGTCACAGGCAGTCTGCCCACCGGAACGGAACTGGCCATGGCGCTGGCAGCGATGTTGCTGAACAGCGCAGCGATGATCGCCCTGAAAATAATGCTGGACAGGCACGTGGGGGCGGAGTTGCGTAAAGCCATGCCCGGGAAAGCCTGGCTTCCCGGCGTACTCACAGGAACGGTAGCGGTATCCCTGTTTTTCGTATCCATGGTATATCCGCCAATGGGAATCTATCTGCCGGGGATCAAGTACAAGTATCTGGGAGTATTTACGGCAAATCCTTTCCATAACGCTACTTATATGGCGGCACGACCCTTTGCAATCCTGGCATTTTTCAAGTATGCAGAGCTGATGCCTCTGTATGAACAGGACAATGCCCACAAGGAGTATGGAAGAGATTATATCCTCTTTTCTGTTTATCTGTTACTGGCAACGATGGCGAAGCCGAGCTTTACGATCGTACTGGTGGGGGCCGCGGGAATTCTGATGCTGTGGAGAATGTTCCACAGCAAATTCCGGAACTTCATGCCCACCATTTGGCTGGGAGTATGCTTCCTTCCTACTTTTGCGGATCTGTTGTACCAGTTCCGCGGTGTGTTCGTCCCGCAGGAGGGACAGGAAGGCGGCATCGGTTTTACGCTGGGACATGTGTGGCTGCAGTATTGCGGTAATCTTCCGCTGGCTATCGGTCTGGCTGTCGGTTTCCCGATCCTGGTGCTTCTGTTGAACTATAAGGAGTTGTGCAGAGACAGCATTTACCGCTTCTCCTGGCAGATTTACGGTATGAGTTTTCTGATGGCGTTTTGCCTGTACGAGAAGGGATTCCGGGAGATGGATTTTAACTTTTCCTGGGGATATATGTACGGTATCTTTTTTGCATTTGTGGGAGCACTGTTGGTATTGCTGCGGGCTACCGGAAAGGCGGATACGAAGAAGAAAAAGGGACTGGCTGCGATACAATGGCTGGCCTATCTGTGGCATCTGGTGTGTGGCCTGTATTACTTCTGGGGCTTTTTACAGGGGGCCATGTATTATTAGAAAATACTGTTTCCGTAGGATTTTCGTAAATAAGCCGTTTATAAGCATTCTCGTACAAAAAGTATGGTAAGATAGGATTTTTTGTACGAAATTTGTTCAAAATATTTTATTAACGAAAATAATAATTTTTTTGGGCTTGAAAAAACATATTTTTGTATTTTATTTGTGAATTTTGAGGTTTAAAATACAAACGAGAACTCCCGTGAACCGAATGGAATGTTATTTTATTCGATTCACGGGAGTTTTTTGCTTTTATGAATTTGAGTGACGTGTCAGCGTTCTGTTGCTGCGCCATGCTGCCAGACGCACGAGTCCATCATGGATCCCGGCGGCACAGTAAGGCATCAGCAGCAGGCTGTACACGAAAATATAGCGGGAATTGGCTTCCCAGATCGTGTGGAACAGGAAACCGCCCAGCACGGCGATCAGTCCCGTATAGGTGTAGAGGCAGATGTTGTGGAAACGGAAATCGTCGTTGGCTGCGGCATTCGCGGAGCCATTGCCGGGACGGCGCTTTCTGACTGTAGCAATACAGAACAACAGCATGCCCAGATACAACACATTCTGCCAGGCATTGCCCCATTCGATATAAGCAGAGGCAAGAGAACCTTCATAGACTTCCTTCAAAAAGTCGCTTCGCCCACCGTAGGTGGCCAGAGTGGCCTGCCGGCTGGCATAAGTACCGTCTGCCCATTGAGACAGATGCTTGTGGAGATAGAAGTTCACGGCATAGCCGGGATGCTCCCGGAAATAGGCTATACGCTCGTTGATCGCCGCCCGGCTGATTGCATTGGCTGCGTCGGAATTCATCCCGGCAGCATCATAGGTATCGATATTGAAGCCGTTGTACCAGCCGCATCCCCGGGAAGATTCCTGCATCCCCATGGCAAAATAGGACACGGCGGTGACACCGGAACTTAAGGTATTGCCAGCTTTTTTCTCGTAGCACTTCTGCACCAGCGGCAGGACTCCCACGGAGGTAATGGAAAGACAGACTGCCATAGCCATCAGGCCGATGCACGCCCTGCCGCTGCGTCCCGGACGCAGCGCTTCGAAGAACAGCACCAGCAGCACAGCAATAATGAGGATCAGGGAGTTCTTGCGCAGCATCACACTTAAAGTAAGGAACAGGATACTGCCAAGGGCGGTAAAGACCGTAACTGCGGATAATGCGTGGGAAGTACCCACGACGTGGGTGCCGTCCGGGGAAGTGGTCTCCACGGAATGTGCCGGAATACAGTCTGCCAACAGCTTTAACAGAAGAAATAGTCCCACAGAAAGCATTGCGAAGGAAGGGATCTCGCCATAGACGAAGGAACTGTACAGGATCATAGGCAGGTTACAGCATACCAGAATCAGATAACAGCAGGAGACCGGTTCCCAATCATCCGGCCACAGATAGCGCAGGGAACGGTACTGGAACAGAACGGCCACGCACAGCAGGCAGACATAGACCAGCTTGACAAAATGCCAGGCGGGAGCGCTCAGCCCGGTGAGATTCCACAGGCGGAGCAGCAGCTCCAGAAAGGCCATCAGGCCGATCTGCTGTGGATAATAGGACAGATAAGAGACAGTGGGGTGGATAATATCTTTATTTCCAAGGATCCATTCAGCGGCAGCATTGTATACAGATAAGGCGTCCGCAGCAGGAACTGTGCGGCCGAAGACGATGAGCACCCCACCCAGAAGCAGGATCAGCCCCAGAGTAAAAACAAGCAGCCCGCGGCGGAATTTCGCACCGGCCTTGCCGGACAGAGACAGACAACAGGCAAATAAAAGCCCGTATCCGGCAAGCTCTGGCAGATTCCACAAGGGATTGTCAAAGCGCAGAAGCACCTGCTGGGTCTCCATGTTTTCGGCATAACAGGTAGTGAGAAAGCTGCCAATAAACAGAAAAACTGCCAGCAGCAGTGTCAGGATCTTTACGATATTTACAGACAGACGATAAAACTTTTGCATGGGAAAAGTCCTTTCTTGCCAGCAAGCACCGGCGAGAGACAGGAAGTCTTCCGGAACTTTTGAGCGCTGCATTTTCACGCTTGATTATAGCATAAAAAAACAGTGGCTGTAAATCAATAAGCGTGGTACAATAGTTTTATATATGCAAAAGGAAAGCCCGATTTATCAGGCGGTTTTGCAAATTTATGTGATGCTCTGAATGATAAAATGAAATACGAGGAATGGAAAATGGATAAAATTGCGGTATTGATTCCCTGCTATAACGAGGAAAAGACCATCGCCAAGGTGGTGTCGGATGTGAAAAAGTTCCTGCCCCAGGCAGTGACCTATGTATATGATAACAATTCCACCGACCGCACTGTGGAGCTGGCTACGGAGGCAGGAGCAATCGTACGCTATGAATATGCACAGGGAAAGGGAAATGTAATACGCCGGATGTTCCGTGAGATCGATGCGGAATGTTACCTGATGATCGACGGAGATGACACATATCCGCTGGATTGCGCACAGGAGATGGTAGACAGGGTATTGCAGCACCAGGCGGATATGGTGGTGGGAGACCGGCTTTCCTCTACTTATTTTACGGAGAACAAGCGCCCGTTCCACAATTTCGGCAACAGTCTGATGCGGGCGGGGATCAACAGCCTGTTTCATGCCAACATTAAGGATATCATGACTGGTTATCGCGCTTTCAGCTATGAATTTGTAAAGACGTTCCCGGTATTTTCCAAGGGATTCGAGATCGAGACAGAGATGACGATCCACGCCATCGATAAGAACATGCAGGTTGAGAATGTAGTCATTGAATATCGTGACAGACCGGAGGGAAGTGAGTCCAAGCTGAATACTTATGCAGATGGATTTAAGGTCCTGAAGACTATTGTGAAAATGTTCAAGAATTACAAGCCGCTGGAGTTCTTCTCCCTTATCGCAGCAGTGCTGTTTGTGGTGGGAATGGCATTCTTTATTCCGGTGCTGGTACATTTTCTGGAGGTTGGAACAGTGGAAAAGATCCCGACACTGATCGTCAGCGGGTTTGTGATCCTGACAGCTATCATCTGATGGTTTTCCGGGATCATCCTTTCTACACTGGTCACTCAGCATAAACAGGATTTTGAGTATCAGACACAGATGGTGACTAATCGTTATAAAGATCTTTTTCCGGAGAAGAAATAAGGAATCAGACCGGGCAGGATAATATAGAAAAGCCGTGTTGGAATCTGAGATTTCGCGCGGCTTTTTTTGCATATTTCAGGGACCCTTTTTCGACGTGGAATGCTTGACAATACT
>ERZ791607.1057-NODE-1057-length-22058-cov-3.103804_pt1 | contig 22058 bp, 10 predicted proteins | sample MGYA00509964_ERZ791607 | MGnify/ENA primary metagenome ERZ791607 (study PRJEB30046, sample SAMN00791907) | human gut metagenome | study: EMG produced TPA metagenomics assembly of the A metagenome-wide association study of gut microbiota in type 2...
ATCCAGATACTACAACAGCAAAAATAGTATTAAAAACACAAAATGGAGAGTATAACAGAGGAACCAATGCTTGGGTTGAAAATGCCAATGGTAAGAATACCAATAGTTTTCCAATATCAGGAGATTCATACAAATTAACATATTATCAAAATGGACAACAATTATCACAAAGACCAAAAGAACCAGGAGATTATTCAGTAACTCTAACAATGGATCAAGTTTCAGTTTCTGGAGAATTCACAATTACGAAAGCAAAATATTGGACAAATAAAATATATTTCAAAGATAAGAATTGGAATAAACAAGATAGTTGTGAATATACTTATCAAGGATATCAATCAAAATTTGGCCCATATGTAGAAGTGAATACAGGAAATGGCCATTACTATGTTCCAACAGATGCACGTGTTTCTTACGAATATAAGAAATATGATGATGACGACAGTGCATATAAATCAATAAGTTTAGATGAGCTAAACAGTCTAAAACCTGGTACTTATTGTATTAGAGGAGTAGTTTCTGAAAATAATCATTATTTAAGTTTAACAACAGAATCACTTAAATTTACTGTGACTAAAGCAAAACCTACTCCACCTAGCATTGTTAAATATACATGGGAATATGGAGAGCAACCAGAACTTGTCCCTGAAAGTAAGTTAAATAATTGTCAATATTCATTTAAATACTATTATCGAGATACAGATGTTGAGGTAGATAAAGAATATCCAGACGTAGGAAAATATTATTTAAGTATATATAATTCGGGATCCGATCTTTATAAGCCTGGCTATGCTCCTCAAAAATTTATTACTATTACCCAAAGAACAGCAACTTTATCATGGGAACTAGATGGTACAAATACATTTAAAATTCCATATGATGGTAAACCACATGTTCCAACAGCAACTGTCATTAATACAGTTGGAGATGACAAATGTAACGTGACTGTTTCTGGTGAACAAACTGATGTAGGTACATATACTGCAACTGCAACTGGATTGAGTAATTCTAATTATAAATTACCTGCACAAAAAACAGTAACGTTCGAAATTGTCAAAGCCCAAAGAGAAGCACCAACATCTGTAACAGCCACAGGAACAACATATAAGGGTGGAACAGATGGTAAATTAAATAATGTTGATTCATCAATGGAATATAGAAAAGATGGTGAAAATGAATGGCATAGTATTACTGGAGATACTGTAGAAGGATTATCTACTGGTAAGTATTATGTAAGATATAAAGATAGTAAAAACTATTATGAATCATCTGAAAAAGAAGTATATATTGCCAATGGACAAGAAATCAAAGTAAATGTTCCAGGTAGTCAAGTTGGATATACTTTAAGTGTTAGTAATACAGTTGTTGATTATAATGAATCAAGCACTTTAACATTTAAATTAAATAAAGGCTATTCAAAAACAAAAGATTTCGCTGTTAAGGTCAATGGTGAAACAGTTCAATTAAATAACAATAATCAATACACAATTAAAAATATTCAAAAAGATACAGATATTACAGTTGAAGGAGTAGCTGATATAACAGCACCTGATACAGAAATAAAGGTATCCAATAAAACATGGAAAAGTATTTTAAATAAAATCACATTCGGTTTATTCTTTAAAGAAACACAAAAAGCAGAAATTACAGCTACAGATGAAGGTAGTGGAGTTAATAAATACTATTATTATGTTGATAAATCAGGTAGTGAAGAATCACTAACAGAAAAACAATTACAAGCAGTAGATTGGAAAGAAGGAACATCTGTTACATTTAGTGAAGATAGTAATTATGTTATTTATGCCAAGGTAACAGACAAAGCAGGAAATATTAAATATGTTTCAACAGATGGTATCGTAATTGATACGATTGCACCACAAGTATCAGGTGTAGAAAGCAATCAAACATATACGAAAACACAAACATTTACAGTAACTGATAATAATTTAGATACAGTAAAAGTAGATGGGAAAACAGTTGAACCTACTAATGGTAGTTATACATTGGTTCCAAAAAAAGGAACATATACAATCGAAGTAACAGATAAAACAGGAAATAAAACAACATTAAATAAGATTACAGTTAACTGGGAAAAAGTTAAAAAACCAACCGTAGAAAGCAAAGTATATACAGGACAAACATTAACTGCAAATATTTCAGAAAATGGTTTATACACAGTTAAAGAAAATAATGGTGGTATTGATGTAAATGAATATGATGTTCAATTGACTTTAAAAGATCCTACAAATTATAGATGGGAAGACGGTACTATTGATACAACAGTAAAATTCAATATTACCCAAGCAACACCAGTTGTTACGAAACCAACAACAAAACCACTAACATATAATGGAAGTGAACAAGAATTAGTAAATGCAGCATCTACTAATGGAGGAACAGTAAAATATTCTTTAGACAACAAAAACTGGTCAACATCAATTCCAACAGGGAAAGAGGCCAAAGAATATACAGTTTATTACAAAGTAGAAGGAAATAAAAACTTTAAAGATGTAGATGTACAAGAAATCACAAATAAAATCAATCCTAGAACAATTGATTTAAACTGGAATAAAGAGTTAACTTACAATGGTAAAGAACAATTACCAACAGCTACAGTTAATAACTTAGCAGATGGTGATAAATGTGAAGTTACTGTTGCAGGTGCAAATAGAAATGCAGGTACTTATGAAGCTACAGCTACAAAAGTAAGTAATCAAAATTATAAGTTACCTGAAGATGTCACAACAAGTTATACAATTAAACCAAAAGATATCACTGTTACAATAACACCTAATGGTGGTACTTATGGTGAAAAAATTACAGGTGCTACAGCTAAGTTAAATGATGTAGAAAATGGCGATCATCCAGAAGTAACATTAACTTACACAGGAACAGGGTATGATGGAACAGAAGTTAATGGAACAGAAGTTCCTAGTCATGCAGGTAAATATACTGTTACAGCAAGTATCGATGACAAAAACTATAATTTAACTGGTACAAATACAGCTGAATTTGTAGTAAAAGGTGCAGATGCTGGATTAAAAGTAAAAGAAGTGAATGATAAAAAATATGGTGATCAAGGATTTAAATTAGAAGTATCTCATAAAGGAAATGGAAAATTATCTTATTCAAGTAGTAATGAGGATGTAGCTACAGTAGATGATCAAGGTAATGTAACAATTCATAATGCTGGTACAACAAAATTAAAAGTTACATTAGGAGTTGATCATAACTATGATAGTGATAGTAAAGAAGTAACATTAACTGTTAATAAAATCAATCATGAAATAGCAGTTGATCAAAAAGATGTTGAAAAGACTTATGGTGATGAAGCATTTACAATTCATGCTCAAAGTAAAGATCATGAATCAGCTATTGAATATGCAAGTAGCGATGAAAAAGTAGCTACAGTAGATAGTGAAGGTAATGTAGTTATCAAAGGCGCAGGTAAAGTCATCATTACAGTAAGTCAAAAAGAAAGTAAGAATTATAAAAAAGTATCTAAAGAAATAAATCTTACTGTTAAAGCTAAAAAGATTACAGTTACTGTAAATGATGCATCAAAGACATATGGAGATGAAGACTCTGAATTTACATATGTAAATGATAAACTTATTGGTAATGATAAATTAACAAGTATCATTCTTACAAGAGAAGAAGGAGAAGATGTAGGAACATATAAGATAAAAGTAAGTCAAAAAGAAGGATCAAATCCAAATTATGATATTACTTTTAAAGATGGAACATATACAATTAATCCATTATCGATTGATAAAGGAACAGTTGTATTAGGAAATGTCTTAAAATATACAGGAGAAAAACAAACACAAGAAGTAGAACAAGTTTTAGTCAATGGAAAAGCATTAAATAAAGAAGATTATGAAGTATTAGATAATCAAGCAACGAAAGAAGGAAAACATGTTCTAACAATCAAAGCTAAAGGAAATAACCATACAGGATCCTTTAAATATAGCTATGCAATCTTACCAAAAGAAAATGATAAGATAGGAACAGGATCATTTACTGTTAAAACAACAGGAGATGTAGAAATAAGTAGAGATGAAATTATAGATCTCCTTATTGAAAACAAAGAAATAACAGCAAATGAATTAAGTGAAGTAGCAGAAGGTAAGAAAATAGAAATCGTATTAGAGGTAAAAGAAGCACAAACAAATGAACTTATTGAAACAAATACAAAAGGATATAAAGTAGGAAAATACTTAGATATTACATTATATAAGAATATAGATGGAACAAATGAAAGTATACATGAACTTTCAAAAGTCATGAAAGTAACAATCAAAGTTCCAGAAGAACTAATCAATAAAGATAGTAAAACTAAGAGAGAATACTATATCGCAAGAAGTCATAATGGAAAAGTAGATATCTTAGAAACAAAATATAATGAAAAGACAAACAGTTTAACATTTGAAACAGATAAGTTCAGTGACTATGCAATTCTTTATAAAGATACGAAAGAAAAAGAAGCAGTAACACCAACAGTAACGAATAAAGAAACTGTTAAATCTGAAAGTAAGAAAGAAGTGAAGAAGGTTAAAACGGGAGATAATGCAAATATTATAGGATTAATGATGCTACTAGTAAGCAGTATGTTTGTGATGGTATTTGTAAGAAAAAAAGAAAATTAATAGAGAAATAGAAAAAGTCTTTAAGTTGATGCTTAAAGGCTTTTTCGCTGTTTTCAATTTTAAATACCTAACGACGCTATTCAAAACTGAACGACCGTTCTTAACAAATACTAAGTATGCTAAAATATCTATATGCTACTAATTTAAATTTTAAATCTAATGATAAATTTAATAGTCAAATATTAGTAAAATATAGAGAGAAAATGATCTACTGTTTTTGTTACTTTTTTGTCACAAGATGTTTTATCAAATTGATTGTTTTTTTTATTAAAAAGTCTATAATTGTATACAATATGAATGGAGGATTGCCTATGCTAGTAGATGGACATATGCATTTAGAAAACGGACCACTTACTAAAGAATATGTAATGGAATTTATTAATGAAGCTTATAAACAAGGATTTGATCGTATTCAAATTTTAGATCATACACATCGTTTTAAAGAATTTGAAGTTATTTATCAAGGTGTTAAAGAAGCAAGTGATCAACAAAGAGAATGGCTTGCTAATAAGAAAATGAAATTTAAAGATACACTTTCTAGTTATGTGCGTTTAATTAATGAGGTAAAAGAGGAAGAACTTCCAATAGAAGTTTTATTTGGATTAGAAGTATGTTATGTTCCTGAATATAAAGAAGAAATAAGACGTATTTTAGAATCCTATCAATTTGATTTTTTAGTAGGAGCTATTCATTCTATTGATGGACTTTTATATGATATGCCTTGGTCTAAAGAAATCTTATGGGATAAATATAATGTAGATGATATTTATCATCGATATTATGAATTGATTTTTGATTTAGTTAAAAGTGGTTTATTCACGCAATTAGCTCATCCAGATACCATTAAGATGTTTAACTATTATCCAACATATGATTTAAAACCAACATATCATGAATTAGCCAAGTTACTAGTAAAACATCATGTTAAAGGAGAATGTAATACAGGATGTTATTATCGTTATCATCATCAAGATAAAGGTCTTTCTAAAGAATTATTAGATATTTTTAAAGAACATCATGTGGATATTATTACAGCGAGTGATGCACATAAACCAGCAGATGTAGGAACTTGCATCAAAGATATTTATAAGTTATGTCAGTATGATTAAGTTGTTCTTGATTGAACAACTTTTTTGCTTTATGATAAACAAAAAAAGAAAGGTTGTTAGAAATGAAAATTACAGAATTGTTAGATATAAATTCGATAGATTTAAATCCACAAATTTCTAATAAAGAAGAAGCAATTGATCATCTGGTTAATTTATTAGATCAAAGTGGAAAATTAAATGATAAAGAAATTTATAAAGAAAGTGTTTTAAATAGAGAGGCCCAAAGTACAACAGGAATTGGGGATGGTGTTGCTATTCCTCATGGACAAAGTGAAGGTGTGGAAACAGCAGGATTATCTGCAATGGTTGTTAAAGAAGGATTAGATTTTAAATCTCTTGATGGACAACCTACTTATTTATTTTTTATGATTGGTGCTCCTAAAGATTCGGGAGGTGCTCATTTACAAGCTCTTGCACAGTTATCTACTTTATTAATGGAAGAAGATTTTAGAAATGCTTTAATTAATGCATCTTCTAAAGAAGAATTTTTACAATTAATAGATGCTAAGGAAAATAAAAAAGAAGAAGTGAAAGAAATTGTTCATCCTGCTGTTTTAGCAGTAACTGCGTGTCCTACAGGAATTGCTCATACTTTTATGGCAGCAAAAGCTTTACAACAAGCAGGAGAAGCATTAAATATTTCTATTAAAGTAGAAACGAATGGACAAGAAGGTGTTAAAAATCAATTAACACAAGAAGATATTGAACATTGTAAAGCAATTATTGTTGCTGCTGATAAGAAAGTTGAAATGGCAAGATTTGAAGGTAAAAAAGTGATACAAGTACCTGTTAGAGATGGTATCTCTAAAGCTCAAGAACTTGTTGAAAAAGCTAATAATGGAGATGGTGAGATATATCATCATGAAGAAAAGAAAGAAAAACAAAATATCATTCGTTTATTCTATAAACATTTAATGAATGGTATTTCTCATGCATTACCTTTTCTTGTAACAAGTGGGGTAATCTATGGAATTCTTTATTTATTTAAAGATCAAGTACTTACAAACCAATTATTAATCCTTACAAGTAATGTACAACAACTCATTAGTATTATGATTATTCCCATTATTTCAGCATATATCGCAGATAGTATTGCTGATAGACCAGGTATGCTTTCTGGATTTGCTGGGGGATTGATTGTTTGTCAAGGAATTTCAATCACATCAATTTCTACAAGTTCACCTTCTTTACTTGCTGGAATTATTGCAGGTTTTTTAGCAGGATTTGTATCTTTGATGTTAAGAAAGTTATTTTCTTATTTACCACAATGTTTAAAAGGAATAGAAGCATCCTTGTTTCATCCAATTATTTCTACAATTATTGTTACTTTATTAATGTTTTATTTAAATAGTTATTTATATATTGGTCATACTTATATTTTAAATTATGTTTCATTAGTTGAATCACAAATGTCAACTAAAGTACTATTTGGTTTTGTATTAGGTATGATGATGGCTATTGATAATGGAGGACCCATTAATAAAACAGCCTATGTTTTTGGAATAGGAATGCTTATAAGTTATGATTATTATCCAATGGCTGCTGTGATGGCTGGAGGAATGATTCCACCATTTGTCATTGCTTTAACAGCAACCTTATTTAAAGATAGATTTGAAGTTAGAAATGATGCATTAATGAATTATATCAACGGTATTTCATTTATTTCAGAAGGAGCTATTCCTTTTATTCAAAAAGAATCTCAAATAATTTTACCAGCTTGTTGCCTTTCAGCAGGACTTGCTGGAGCATTATCTATGTACTTTAATTGTTCTATTGCTTCACCTCATGGTGGATTATTCTTAATATGGATGGTTCAAAATCCAATTTCTTATTTAAGTTTAATTGTTTGTTCAACACTAGTAGGAACAATATTATTAATCCTATTTACAAAACTAAAGAAGGAGTCGTAAAACTCCTTCTTATTTTTTATCTAATAAAACAGTTCCTTGTGGTGGGTTTTCATTAATAGCTCCTACAATAGGATGAGGAACATACATCTCTTCAAGATAAGTTAAATCTTCATTTGTAAGAGAAATCTCTAATGCATTTACTGCATCATCAATGTATTGCATTTTAGTAGCACCAATAATAGGAGAAGAAATACCTTTAGCCCATTGCCAAGCAAGAGCAATTTGAGACATCTTGCAATGATATTTATGTGCTAATTCATCAACACATTTAACAATTTCCATATCTTGCTTTTCAAAATGGTCATATTTACCATGAACAACCCGATCAGTTTTCCCTCTTAAGGTATTTGACTCCCAAGTGTTTCTAGCAAGATGTCCACCTGCTAAAGGACTATAAGGCATTAAGGAGACATTCATTTGTTGACAAATAGGAATTAATTCTTTTTCATCTTCACGATAAAGTAAGTTGTAATGATTTTCCATAGTTGAAAAAGGAGTCCAATGATTGTCCCTAGCAATGATTTGCATGTTATGAAATTGATATCCATACATTGCAGAAGCACCAATTGCTCGTACTTTTCCACATTTAACAAGTTCATTTAATGCTTCCATCGTTTCTTCCATTGGTGTATCATAGTCAAAACGATGAATAATATATAAATCTAAATAATCAGTTTGTAGTCTCTTTAAAGTACTATCTATTTCTCTAAAAATAGCTTCTTTAGATAATCTACCTTCATTAAAATAAACCTTTGAAGCAATAACGACATCCTCTCTTTTAACATTTAAATTCTTTAAAGCTTTTCCTAACTATTCTTCACTTGTACCATTTGAATACGTATTAGCAGTATCAAAAAAATTAATACCTAAATCAAGGGCGTGCTTTACCATCTCTTCAGTTTGTTTTTCATCTAAAGTCCAATCATGCATCGTTCCTGCTTTTCCAAAGCTCATACATCCTAAACATACTTTAGATACTTTTATATTTGTTTGTCCTAATGTTGTATATTTCAAATTTATCACCTCTTATCTATATTATAGAATTCAAATTTATCACCTCTTATCTATATTATAGAATTCAAATTTGATTTGTCTAATACTTGATTTCAATCATTTTTAATGCCTAAAAACTATGATATTTTTATCAATGAAGATTTATGATAATATATACTTTGGGAAGGTGATATAATGATTTTTACATATGAACAAATTTCAAAACTCAATGATACTGAACTTATTGTTTATAATTACATTGTAAAAAATGTTGGACTAGTCTTAAAAATGAATATTAGGGAATTAGCAGCACAAAGTCATGTATCAACAGCAACAATTACGCGTTTTTGTCATAAATTAGATTGTGATGGCTTTGTTGAATTTAAAATAGAATTAAAAAGATTTAATGAAATTAATAAGATGCCTGAAATTGATGATGAAATTACTATGCTCAATCAGTTTTTTGATTATTCTAAGGGAAAAGAATTTAATGAGCATATAAATCAAGCTGTTGAGTATATTACAGATAGTAACTTTATTGTTTGTTTAGGAATTGGACAAAGTGGAAGTATGGCAAGATATGCAGCACGTTTTTTTTCTAATGTTGGTTATTATAGTCAATATATCGATGATCCATTTTATCCTGCACCAACAGATCAATTTGAAAAATGTTTATTAATTGCTTTTTCAAATAGTGGAGAAACAAAAGAAGTTATTGATCAATTAAGACTTTATCGAGGTGTTCAATCTAAAATTATTTCAATCACAAATGATTCAAATAGCACAATTGCTAAAATGTCAGATTTAACAATACCGTATTTCATTAAAAAAGTTATTTTACCAAATACTAAAAATATTTCATCTCAAGTACCTGTTGTTTATATTATTGAACGTATTTGTCGAAAATTACAAACTCAAAAGAACTTAGAAATATTAGAATAAAAGTGCATATAAAGGCACTTTTTTTATTTTATGACAAAAAGTCATTTTGTTACAAAGAATGTAACCTGTTACATTAAATTTGAAAGCGCTATCTTATTTTTGGCTTATATGCTATTTTATTTTGTGTGATAAATATGCATTCATGTTCAGTGCATAGCTTATAAAAACTTGGCCAACTTTTATAAATATCACAAGATGAATGTAAATATTAAGGGAGGATTAAAATATGAGTTATATAAAAAAGCTTATTGCGATGGTACTCACTTTTGCAATGACATTGTCGATGGCAAGTATTGCAACTATTCAAGCTATGCAATCGCCTATTGAATTTAATAAAAGTAAGACGTATGCAGTGATTTCAAAAACAAATAATAAAGCAATTTATGTACATAACATAAACTGGGGAAATAATGATACAAAGGCAGATGGTGATTATACGAAATCTGGAAAAGTATTACCAAATTCTATTTTTAAAATAACGCCATTAGATGATCAAAGTGGAGCGGATTCTTCTAAGGGTGAAGTAAAAGTAAATATTGAATATCAAACAGTAGATGGAAAATTATATCCAATGCGTTCAGAAGGAAATGATTTTATTTTTGCTGATCCAAATCTTAGAAATGATTTATGTTCTTATATTATTACTAAAACCGATGATGGTGTAGGAACTATTAGAGATATGACAAGAGGATATTATCTAACAGTCAATGAACAAGGTGAAATTCGAAAATTAAGTGATGATGCAAGCCAAGCAACAGAATTTACATTTGTTGAAAATCCACAACTTATTGATAATACAGCATATATTGAAAGTGTCGCTACTGGTAAATTAGTAACATTTAAAAATCAAAGTGATGAAGAATATGCACCAATTTCTGTTACGGGTGATAAAGAAAATATTACAGATAATGAAAAGTTTAATGTAGGTTATGGTACAAATGGTGATGGTATTAAAGATGTTGTAGCATTTCAATCAGTAAGTAAACCAGGATATCAAATTGCTTCAGCTAAATGGATTGACGGTGCTACACCATTAGTTGGTTCTATTAACAGAAATGGTGGTTGGGAATCAATTGCTATTGAACCACTTGGTAATGGACAATTTGTTTTAAGAGATGCAGCAAAGGGGACTTATGTAAAAGTAAATGATGATAATATTTTAGAAGCAGGATGTGAAGCAACTGATGAAATTCCTGATAATGAAAGATTTATTATTCATACAAGTCAAGAATTAAGTGAAGTTTCTCACTTTACTTTTGATAAGAGTACAAGAACAAAAACAAGTATAGATTTATCATGGGATAAACCATTGAATTTATATACTGATATTGAAGTATATGCAAAAGCTTCAAATGAAGTTGTATTTAATAAAGTTACAACTATTACAAATATCGATCATTATACTGTTAATGATTTAAAAGAAGGAACTCAATATGAATTTTATTTAAAATTTATTAGTGGTAATGGTAACTTAGAATTATCTGATAATCCGGTTTATGAAACTAAAAAAATTAAAGCTTCTACAAGGATTGGTGAAAAACCACAAACAGTAACAAATTTAAAATTACAACAATCTAATAATCAATTTACTATTAATTTTGATAAAGCTAAAAATGCAACGCATTATCGTATTTTAGGAGCAACAAGTATGTTTGGTCAATATACTGAAGTTGCTACTGTTAATACAAACAGCGCTAAGGTAAATGCACTAGATTCTAAAAATAAATATAACAACTATTATAAGGTTGTAGCATTAAATAATGGTAATTTTGGAGATCTAGATTTTAGTAATGCGGAAGAAGCAGATGAATCTGAATATGTTTCTTTAGAAACTGAATTATTTGGTAGAAATACTTTTGTTTTCTCACCAAATGATGATACAACAAAAATTGATGAATTATTGAATAAATTATTTAAACAACAAAATGATTATACAAATGATGCACAATTTAAAGGAAATCAATATCAAGTTTATTTCAAAAAAGGTGATTATACAAATACATCATGTATGTATTTGGGATTCTATACAACATTAAGTGGTTTAGGAAAAGTACCAACAGATGTTAAATTAAATAATATTGCTATTCCAGCTTATCTTCCAGCAGGAGCTTTAGGTGGAAATGGCGACAATGCAACTTGTAATTTCTGGAGATCTGCTGAAAATCTAGCAGTTTATAATACAGGAAATGAACAAGGAAAAGCAGGATATGGTTCATATCGAGCAGATCAATTAAACTGGGCAGTGGCACAAGCTGCTCCACTTAGAAGAATTTATTCTGAAAGACCAATTGCTTATGATTGGAATTATGGATGGGCAAGTGGAGGATATGTTGCAGATTCATGGATTAATGCTTCATTTAATGATAATGGAAATGAATTGAGTGCAGGTACTTTCTCTGGGCAACAATTTTATACAAGAAACTCAAAATTAAAAGGAAATGCATATGGAACGACTTTAAATAATTTCTTCCAAGGAGTTGAAGCAAGTAATTTACCAAAAGCAGATGGAACAAGTGGTGAAGAATTATTAAGTGGACAAGGTGCTTCTAACTGGAATATTCCAGCAAGTGATGGAGGACAACAAGTATTCACGCATATTGATCAAACAAAAGAATTAGCAGAAAAACCATTCCTATATATGGATGATGATGGTGAATATAAAGTATTTGTTCCTTCAGTTCAAAAGAATACAAAAGGTATTAGTTGGGGAGAAGGTAAAGATAATAATGGTATGGGAGCTGGAAAATCTATTTCTTTAGATGAATTTTATGTTGCTAAACCAACAGATTCTGCAAGCGATATTAACAAAGCTTTAGATGAAGGTAAAAATATTTACTTTACTCCAGGAACATATCATGCTAAGGAAACAATTCATGTAAAAAAAGCTGATACAATTGTCTTAGGCAGTGGAATGACTTCAATTATTCCTGATAATGATGATGCAGCTATGTTAGTTGATGATGTTGACGGAGTAAGAGTTGCTGGAATTATTTTTGATGCAGGTAGTCATTCAAAATATTTATTAAAAGTAGGGAAAACAGGAAGTAAAAATAGTCATAAAGATGATCCAACAATTTTACAAGATTTATTCTTTAGAGTTGGTGGAACAACAGATACATTGACAACAGCAGATAATGCTTTAGAGATTAATAGTCATAATGTTTTATGTGATCACTTCTGGATTTGGCGTGCAGATCATGGAACTGGTGTTGCTTGGGATGGAAATGTTTCAAATCATGGATTAATTGTTAATGGTGATGATGTAACATGTTACGCTTTATTTAATGAACATTTCAACAAATATGATACATTATGGAATGGTGAAAATGGTTCAACATATTTCTATCAAAATGAAAAATGTTATGATCCTATTTCTCAAGAAAGTTGGATGTCTCATAATGGTTCGGTAAATGGTTATGCAGCTTATAAAGTATCTAATAATGTAAAAAAACATTATGCAGTTGGATTAGGTATTTATAATGTATTTATTTATACAGGTGGAACTTTAGGAGAAAATGGGCAACCAGGAACTTTAGGTGATGGTAAAACTGTTTCTATTTCAATGGATAATGCAATTGAAGTTCCTAATAATAAAGATGTATTAATTGAAAATGCTTGTATTCAAACATTTGCTAATGAAGATGGAGCTTTACAAAAATTTAATTCTATTATTAATGGTGTTGGTTCAGGTGTAAGCAGTGGTATTACAGGAGAAGGATGGTCTAGAAAATTCTTATTAAATTATAGAAATGGTACTGCTGTTGTTGGTAAAGCTAATAATAGTGATCAAAAAGGTAAATATATTGGTGTGGATACAATAGAAAATATTAAACAATTAGGAGATGATGATTTAGATTTAGATGAATTAAAAGAACTTGTTAACAATAAAAAGAATGAAAATTTATATACAGAAGATAGTTATAAAAAATATGCAGACATTTATGCTGATGCATCAAAAATTTTAACAGCCGATGGATTAAAATATAGTACACAAAAAGATGTAGATGAAGCGGTGAAAAAATTAAAAGATGCACAAGCTCAATTAGAAATAAAAGTTAATAAAGATGAATTAGATAAACTTTATACAGATAAAAAAGATTTTAAAGAAGAAAGCTATACCGCTGATTCATGGAAAGTATTTAAAGATGCATTGTCAAAAGCTCAAGAAGTTCTTAATAATGAAAATGCCACTCAGGAAGAAGTCAATCAAGCTTATGGTGCTTTAAAAGAAGCTACTGATGCATTAAAAACTAAAACAACAACTCCTAGTGAAGAAGAAACTAAAGGAGATAAATTAGGAAATACAAATGGACAAGGAGATAATCAAAAAGGGCAAACAACTCAAGAAAGAAATACAATAAATAGAAATAAGTCTAAAGTAAAAACAGGTGATAATATGAAAGTTGTACCATATGCATTATTAATGATGGCTGCAGCAGGTGGATATGTTACTGTTTGTAGAAGAAATAAGGAAAATTAAAAATGAAAAGATTTAAAAAATTGGGCGTTGCACTTTTAAGTGCAACCCTCCTCCTTATACCTTATATGACTTCTATCAATGCACAAGATAATCCTTATGATACTTGGAAAACAACAGCTTTAAAATCTCCATCTAAAGGACAACTTGTAGCAGCTGGAGATATCAAGATTTCATGGAATTCTTTAGAAAAAGTTCAACATTATGATATTTATTTTGATGGGAAATATGAAAAAAGTGTAGAAGCAAATATAACACAAACAACTATTTATTCAACAGCAGTAGCAAGACATACAATAAGAGTTGTTGCTGTTTTAGAAAATAATGATGAAATAAATGTAAGTGAGCGTACATTTTATATTTCAAAAAAAGGAATAGGGTTATATGAGGATGATCAAGGTATTAATTCATTAAGCTATGTACAAAATATGGGGGTTTCTTGGTATTATAACTGGGGTGAAGAAGCTTATGATAATCAAGATGAAGTAAATAGTGAGCTAGAATTTGTACCGATGATATGGAATGATGCAGGAAATGTTAGTGAACGTTTAAAATCATTAAAAGAAAAAGGATATGATAAAGTATTAAGTTTCAATGAACCTGATTATGATCAAGAAGCAAATATGTCTGTTGACTTAGCTTCTAGCTATAATCAAGATTTCCATTCAAGTGGATTAAGAGTTGGTTCTCCAGCAGTAAGTGAATCTACAGTTAAAGAAAATGGCTGGTTTGAAAACTATTGGAATCGGCTAGAAATAAAAGATGATTTTATTGCTGTTCATAATTATCCTGGATATGTTGGGTTAGATAGTGAAGAATATACACCTAAAAAAGCAGCAGAAAGCTTTTTGAAATATATGAATGATATTTATGATTGTTATCAAAAACCTATTTGGGTAACAGAATTTGCAGTAGCAGCTTGGGATTCAAATGAATATTGGCATCCATATGATGGAAATGATGAACAACATAATAAAGCTGTTCAAGAATTTATGAAATATGTTATTAATGGTTTTGATGATATTCAAGGACTAGATGATCTTTCTTTTGTAGAAAGATATGCTTGGTTCAGTTTTGATGCTACGCAGTTACAAAGTGCATCAAGTGCTTTATTCTATAATACTAAAGATACATCAAATCAAAATCAATTAGGTGTACTTACAGATTTAGGAAATGTATATAGAAATGAATGTGGAAATCCACTTCATTATACATTACCTTATTTAGATGGAAGCAAAGATCCATCTTCTATTGAAGAAGATAGATACATAGAAGATCAATTTCATCATGATGTGATACAAGGAGATGATCAGACAAATAAACAATTATCATCAAATATAGAAAGAAAATCTGTTCAAACAGATGATCAAACATCTTATATGTTCATTATATTAATGATGGTTACATCATTAATGGGCATATTCTTATTAAAAAATAAAAATGAATATTAAAATATTTACAAATCATAATTAAAATTTTTAACACCTTCTATACAAAACATGTAAATATGAGAGGATTTAGGGATGGAATTATTAGAAAGAATAAGATTTATTACTAATAGCGACTATATTTCAGATTTAGCATGTAATCGTTATTTAACTTTCTATCAATTTCATGAAATTGAAGAAATTAATATTGATGATTATTCTTTAAAAGAATGGAACGATGCAGCAAAATATGTGAGTAATCAAAATAAAGAATTTAATAATAGTTTAGATGCTAAAAAATATATATGTTCTATATTAATGCATAAGGAGTAGCAATACTCCTTTTTTGTTACAAGAAATGTAAATTGTGACAAGGAAAATGAATAGTATTCATTTTTATTAAAATATATTTTATATTATAGGCGTAGTTAGATATATTAAGCAAAGTAATCGAAAGGTTATGACGCAAAGCTAAAGGGGCTTTAAAATGCTAGCCAGTTGCAATAGGATTTGTAAATGGCTTTTTGTATTTTAAATTAAGGGAAGGTGTAAAAGATGAAAAAAATATTTAAAAAGTTTAGAGGAATATTTTGTTTTGCAATATGTTTATGTATTGCAGTTGCAACATTCCAAGTAGGTGTATTTGCCGAGGAATCAGGTGTCATTGTTAATTCAAAGTTATTACAAAATAATGATGGTACTGTTTATGGTAATGGAATACTAAGTGGTTTAGGAGATAATGGAACGCCTGAGTTAAATCAATTATGTTATAACAAAGAGACAGGAGAAAATAGGGGCTATGATAATTCTCAAGCAAATGATATCGTATGTTCTTTTGATACTGTTACATATAAGGTCAATACGACTCTTCAAAATTTAGGTAATGTCAATCATACAATTACTTATGAATTTATTATTCCAAATGATGATGAATTAGTTTTATCAACACAAACTGTAACATCGGATAAAATACCTGAACCAGTCATTGATGGTAATAATAAAATCTATACGATTTCAAAAGAATTAAATGTAAATGAGTATAATGGTGGAGCTATTGGTGTAGAATTTGGTTTACAAATTAAAAATAAACATCAAGATGATACAATTGAACCAACAATTAATGTTTATGTAGATAATGATAAAAATCATATGTCTACTGTTGATAATATGAAACCAGTTATTGTTACAACTGCCCCAATGTACAATATCGTTTTAAAAAAGAAAACTGAAACAATAAAACTTGCTGAATATGATTTTGATAGTGATCATACAGGTTATTATGATAATCCTTTATTAAAAGGAAAAGATAAAGATATTAAAGGATACAAAATTAATTATGGTGTTGCTTTAGAAGTAAGAAAACCAGGTAATGGAATGAGAGGAGTTGAATTACCTGATCCAACAAAACCATTTAAATTTGATGTTGATTTAAGTGAATTTACTGTAAATGGTATAAATGCATCTAGTGATTTTACGCCTTTATTATATAGAGTGTGTGAAAATAAAAGAGATGGCGATGCAGTAACTGATATAGCATATTCAAATAAAAATGCTTCTGGTAATGCTAATAATCGTATTTATTGTAGTAATAGTGGAAATTATACAGTTACACAAGAGGGTACGACTTTACATTTTGAAGTTACTGGATATGATACTGATTTTAATCATTTCCCAACTGGCTATGAAAATATGCCTACTGGTTATTCAAATGGGGATATTAATTCAATTTTAGAAGGTGTTTTCTCTACACAACAATTTCAAGTAGTATATCCTAATAACAATGAAACAACATCTTTATCATCATACAATCCTGATATAACGGGAAAAACTAATATAAGTGCAACAGCTAAAGTCATCAATATGAATGCATATTCTGAAGTTGATGATAATGTAACTACAAAAGAAACTAAAAGAGATGATAATAAACAAACATCAAATTGGGATAATACAAGTCCAGGTAGTAGAAATCAAAGTATTTTTTACAGTTCTACATCAAATAAAAAAACATGGACTGATGAATATACTCCTGGAAAGAAATTTACTAACGTAGATGGGGATATTGCTGCTGTTGGAGCAACTGATTTAGGATTTACAGTAGGCTATGATCAAATGAATATTATTTCTGAAGATGGTAATATTAATAATTATCCAGTAGCTATAGATCAACTTGTTTTATTTAATAGAAATGCTTTTGATGAAGTAAAGATGAAAAATTTTTCAAGAGAAGATACTGGCTACAAATGTAAAATATCATATGGTATTTCTAATGATGGGGAAGCTTTAACTAATGAATCTATGAGAACTAAAAATTTAAGTGATTTTAAATTTTATGATAGTCTTGAAGATATGAAGGATGATTTGAAGAATAATGGTCGTAAACAAACGTGTTGTGATGTTGTTTATGTGCAATATAGAGGTTGTCCAATAAAAAAAGGTAAACCTGATGTCAATTTACTTACGCAATTTACATCAAATTTAAAGAAAAATCCAAATATAGCAGATCAAGTATACATGGTTACCGCTGTTACTAACACGTGGAGTATTAGTGATATGCAAGCATATGAACAAGATGTTAGAGAATATAGAGGAAAAACAAATGGTGAAAAATTAAATTCAGAAGATTGGAAACAATGGATTTGGCATAAAACTGAACAAGGGAAAAAACCAGATGAACTATTTAAAAATATAAATCCTTCAAATGCTACACTTGACTATAGAAATGAATATACTGTTCCAACTTATGAAAATGGAGTTTATTCAGATAAAGTAACTCCAAATAATAATATTACTTTTGCTGATGGTATTTATGTTGTCCCATATACAACAAGTATCACAAAACAAGTAGCTCAAAAGAGTAATGGAGAATCAAGAAAATTTTATAATGTTTCTTCTAATGAAAGATATGTAGATTATAAAATTGATAGTAAAATGAGTTTTTGGGATAATGTAACTATTCCGGAGGGTTCTACAACAACAGTTTATTTAGAAGATACTTTACCAGATGGTCTTACTTATATACCTAATAGTGCATATTGGGGTGGAAACTATAAATCACAATTTCCTAAACAAGGTAAGGTAGAAGGTGGAAAAGCGATTGAACCTACAATAAGTACAAATGAAAATGGAAAAACTGTTTTAAAATGGAAAATTAAAAAAGTTAATTTAGTTAATGGAACTTTACCATCACTTTATTATTCATGTAAAATTGGTAATACAACAGATCTTAATCAAGATGTAAATAATAATGATGTTTTACAAAATACAATTAATATACAGACAGACGAAGATAAAAGACCGTTTACAACTTATAATAATAATGAAGTTACAACATCAATTACAGTTAATAAAAATAATGAATTTTATTTAGGTAAAACAGGTAAGTCAATATTAGAACTAGAAGATAAAGGAGATTTTAATTTATTATTAAGTAATGTAAATTCTAATGCAAGAGATGATGTTTTTGCAGTTGATACAATGCCTCAAGATGGTTATGATGGAACAATTATGAAAGGAATTTATAAATTAACAGGATTAACATTGGATAAAGCAGCTATTGGTGATGAAATAAATGATGTTGAAATTTGGTATACAAATAATGCTGAAAAATACGGAAGAAAAAAAGCAGATGAAATAAAAGCATCTGATGTTACAGAAGAAAATAGTTGGAAAAAGGCTGAAATAGTTGAAGAAAATGGAAAAGTAATAATTAAAGGTAAGGACTTGATTGGTGCATGGCCAACAGTTATTGCTTATAAAGATAAAAAATTAAAAGGAAATTGTTCTTTTAAATTAAAAATGGAATATGCTGCTATTGCTGCAGAAGGAGATCATTTACTTAATTCAATTTCTACATTACATCAAGATACTTTGCTTAGTGATGATGCATCTATAGATGTTGTTAAACGTTCATTAGAAGGAACTGTTTGGATTGATAAAGATAAAGATGGTAAATTGGAAGATGGTGAAAAAAGAGTAGAAAATGTTAAGGTGATTATTCTTAAGAAAAATGGTGATTGCTATGAATCATTTGAAGCTTATGAAGAAGTTGTACAAGATGGAGATATTTATAAAACAATTACACATCCAACAACAATTACAACAGATAAAAACGGACATTACAAATTTGAAGGTTTACCTGAAGGTGAATATACAGTTGTTTTTGAATCATCTGATCAAACATCTTTAGAAAAATATGAATCAACAATTGCTAATCAAGGTAGTGATAAAGAAAGTTCAAAAGTTACATCTGATAATATAGTTACAAAAAGTGAAACAGATCAAAGAATTGTAACAGGATCAATTCCTAATCTAACAATGCCTTTTAAAGAAGAAATGATTAATAACGGACAATATGAATATAACTTACCAAATCAAAACTTAGGTTTAATTGAACCAATTATTCATATTAGTGGTGAAAAAATTTGGGATGATAGTAATGATTACGATGGATTACGTCCAAATTCTATTGGAATACAAATTAAAAATGGTGATGCAGTTGTTAAAACAATTGCTGTAATAAAAGATAATAATTGGAAATGGTCTGTTGATATGCCAAAATATGATAATCAAGGACAAGTAATTCAATATACAATAGATGAAGTAGATGTTGCTCATTATGCTAAAACAATTGCTTATGATGAAGATACAAAGAGTTATCAAATAACGAATAAACATAAGGTTGAAAAAATTACGATACCAGTTGAAAAAGTATGGAATGATAATAACAATAATGATGGTAAACGTACAAAACAAGTTATTGTTCATCTATATGCTGAGGGTAAAGATACTGGAAAGACACTAACATTAAGTGATACTAATCATTGGAAAGATTCATTTGTTAATTTAAATCAATACAGTAATGGAAATAAAATTAATTATACTGTAAAAGAAGAAAAAGTGAATGGATATGAAATAGGATATACAGGTAGCCAAGATAAAGGTTATATTATTACCAATACACATGATGCTGAAACAGTAGCAGTTAAAGGAACTAAAACATGGAATGATAATCATGATCAAGATGGAAAACGTCCTGAAAATATTACTGTTAGATTATATGCTGATGGTGTAGAAATTGCCTCAAAAGTAGTTGATAAAGATTCTAATTGGACATATGATTTTGGAAAACTTTCAAAATATAAAAAAGGAAAAGAAATCAATTATACAGTTGGTGAAGATGAAGTAGCAGGTTATGCTACAGAAATTAATGATTTTGATATTACAAATACACATAAAATCTTAAAAACAAGTGTAAATGTAACAAAAGAATGGAATGATCAAGATAATCAAGATGGTAAACGTGCTAAACAAGTTATTGTTCATTTATACGCTGATGGTAAAGATACTGGAAAAACATTAACTTTAAGTGATGATAATCAATGGATTAGTTCATTTGATGATTTAAATCAATATAAAGATGGAAAAGAAATTGTTTATACAGTTCAAGAAGACGAAGTTAAAGGATATAAAGTAGGTATTACTGGAAATCAAAAGGATGGTTATATTATTACAAATAGTCATGATGTTGAAACTGTTCATCTTAAAGGAACTAAGACTTGGATTGATAATCATGATCAAGCACATCAAAGACCTGATACTATTAGAGTACGTCTATATGCTGATGGAAAAGAAATTGCATTTTTAGATGTTTCAAAATCACAAGATTGGACATATGACTTTGGAAATCTTTTAAAATATAAAGAAGGAAAAGAAATCAATTATACAATCAGTGAAGATTATGTTAAAGGATATAATACATCTATTGATGGTATGAATATTACTAATACTTATGTACCAGTTATAACAACAGTTAAAAATGATACAACTCAACATAAGTTATCTAAAATATTAACTGGAGATAATACAAATATTGGTTTATATTTAGGAATTTGCGTTTTAGCTATTATTGGATTGTATTTATTAAAGAAACAAAAGGCATAGCCTTAAAGTGAGGATAAAGACCTCACTTTTCTTTTTATTAGGCATTATGTAACATTAAATGAAACCTGTGACAGCCTTTAGCTAATCTCTTTATTTAAGCTCTTAATGAGTGTATATTAATCATGTGATGTGTTAGACATCAACATTTAGATATTTTTATATCTTCTTCCCAAACTATATTAAAGATACTAACTCTTTAATATAGTTTTCCACTATTTAGAAAGGATTTAATGATGAACGAAAAAATAGAACTGTTAAAAAAAATAAGAATTTCTGCTGATAAAAATTATATTTCAGATTTACGAAATAATATTGCTTTTACTTATGTGCAAGTAAATAAGATTCTATTTTTTTCAATAGATGATTATTCTTTAGATGAATGGAATAATGCTATCAAGTATATTAATCAAAAGGATCTTTCATTTAACACAAAAAAAGAGGCAAAAAAATATTTATATATATTCATGTTTATTAAAGCAAGATTAAATGATTTATAGAGATTACGAACATTTCGTAATTTTTTTTATTTTTTTAAAGAAAAAAGCAAAAAAAGAGACGATATATATAGTAGGAGGTATATTTTATGGAAGGTATAATTGAAAAAAGTTCAT
>ERZ791607.1075-NODE-1075-length-21782-cov-11.242003_pt1 | contig 21782 bp, 23 predicted proteins | sample MGYA00509964_ERZ791607 | MGnify/ENA primary metagenome ERZ791607 (study PRJEB30046, sample SAMN00791907) | human gut metagenome | study: EMG produced TPA metagenomics assembly of the A metagenome-wide association study of gut microbiota in type 2...
GATGTCGCACCCTTGAAAGCTCACTTGATTAATAGGTGCGTCACGATGTCGCACCCTTGAAAGCTCACTTGATTAATAGGTGCGTCACGATGTCGCACCTATCAGTCAATTTCCTGCTCGTTCTCGAAATAGTTTTGCAACGCTTTTTCGAGTATATCTGAAATTTCATTTGCGGTTTTTCCTTTTAGTCCGTATTTTTCAAATGTACTTGTATTCAGTTTTACTGTAGTTGTTTCAATCGTTTTTCTCTGTCGGACGGCTGAAAGAATAGCGTCGATTGTCCGCTTATCAAGATTTTTATCCTTATCCTTTTTGTCTTTCAAGCGTTCCGCTTTATCGGCTGTCAGCACATAACTCGGATTGCTGTTAAGATATTCCTCGACGATGTGCTGTTCATACTCTGATAAAAATGCTAAACAGTATGCAACCTTATCGGGTAACGTATTATCGTCAACCTTCTTTGCAAAGTAATTAATCAACTGAGTAAAGCTGATTAGCATATATAGCTTTTTAACCGATATTCCGAATTCTTCTGCGAGTTCTGTTTTGGTTGACGTTCCGGAGCTGTTCATAATATCTGTTCTGTATCCTTGTTTCTTCCGGCTGTCATTCAGCAATCTGAGCGACCGTGCAAGTTCCATCTTCGTAAACGTGTTGCGTCGTTGAAGATTTGTTATAACCATAATCTCATCAAGAATTTCACGGGGAGTATCTTCTCTTGCGATTCTGCAGGGAAGTTTTTCAAGACCGACCGCTTTTGCGGCTTCAAGCCTTCTGTGTCCGGATATAACCTCATACTTACCATAATTTGCGGACTGTGCTATAAGTAACGGCTCAATCACGCCCATTCTATTGATGCTTTCCTTAAAATCATCGGTTACACTTACGGTAAATGTATGTGTGTGATATGGCTCAAGCAGTGATACCGCTATATTTTTAATCTCGTTGAGGAAATATGACAGCAGCTCTTTTGATAACTTGACGCTTTTTACCGTATCTTCGCTTTCATCCTCAATCATATAGCTGTAATCATCTTCAATTTCCACGCCTATATCGTTGCCGTAATATGATCCGCCACCGTCATCTGTATCAGTGATTTTTTTGTTAGGCGGCATTGCAAACGCATTATCTGATGCGTTTGATTCACGCTTGATATTCATCATTTTACTATAATCCATATTCTTAACCTCCATTGTTGGTGAGAGCTGGCGGAATTGCACCGCCGAAGGACACTTTTGCTCTCATATAGGTGCGACATCGTGTCGCACCTGTGCAATTAAAGCTCAATTTCATCCTCGCTGTGTTCTAAGTTTTTCATTTGCTGTAATTTGTTCTGAGCCCAAAGCGGTAGATTATCAAAGCTGATGATACCCATTATATCTTGTCTTGTCCATTCCTCGTTCTCTCCGCTTGCAATATTCTTAGCATAAACCTTTTGTCCTCTTGAATTGCTCGACGCACCAAATCCACCTGTAATCAAAATAATCTGATTTGCAGAATTTATACATCCACGTTTTAGTTTTTCCGGTGAGATAACAGCAATTTTGTTGAGTATATTATCCTCATACGATACCGGCTGACAAAGCGATTTTTGTATCGGTAATATATCGCCGAATTTCTTTTCAAGGGTTTCTCTGTTGCGGCAAAATTCTTTTGCAGCATCTGTAATTCTTTCACCGTAAAGCTGTAATATTTCATCATATTTATCACTATACATTATATTTTCGTAATTGCCAAACAACTCATTTGAACGATAGTCTGCAACCATATACTCAAATCCGGGTTTCGCATTTATGTTTTCCCCTATAACGCATTCGCCAGTCAACGTAGTAGTCGATAGAATTATTGTATAATCTCCTGCCATACGCTTACTTTCCATTTTGTAAACCTCTTTTCTTTTTTTGCAAAGGTGCGACACGATGTCGCACCCTCTCTGTTTTACATTTCCTGTTCTTCTTCAATATCCTTGTTCTGCCCATTCGGCTGACCGTTCTTTTCGGCTTCAGCTATAAGTCTGTCAACCTCTCTGAGCCTTGCAGATTTCTCAGACAGTTCCTTTTCTCTTGCCCACGGAGTATGCACAAATTCATTTGCAGTTGCAATGTCACGGTTGATTACTTCAAGGTCGTGCATTGCTTTTTCGTGAACATTGCCGATTGATTTCAGTGTGTTCTCCATTCGGGTAAGGTTTCCAAGCGGGTCCTGTCCGACCTGCCAGGTATAACGTGCTTTTCCTACCATAGTGACATAATAAACGCCATAAGCACCGTCGAACGACACTTTCATATCATAACCTTTATATATGCCTATCTTCGGCAAGTCTGTAGAGCCGACGGTCCGTATTGTGTGTAACAATGCGTTTGCGGCTTCCTTTTTATCTGTAAAGGTCACTCCGTTTATTGTCATTTCCGTGAATTCCTCGCTGTATTGCTTATAGCTTTCTGCGTCAATAGCAGTGTTAGCAATATACTTTTCTGCGTCGGCTTTACGCTGTGGATATATCTTTAGCAGTTTATCCTCAAGGCTGTACTTTTCGGATAAGTAAGCCGACTGCAAGCGTTTCAGCTTTGATATGTCAATATCAAGCTCCATACGCTCCTTAATAAGCGGATTACCTGTGCAAAGTGCCTTGACCTCACTGTAATTCAGAACAGCTTCGTCAACATCCTCACAGTTTCTGACCGGTGTCTTGCTGGTCATAATCTGTGATATACCTTTCTGCTTGTTCTCTATAATCTGATAGAGATAAGCGTCAAACGTATCTTTCGTGACGTAACGGTAAACATAAACCTTGTCATTCTGATTGCCTTGTCTTATTATTCGTCCTTCTCGTTGTTCAAGGTCGGCAGGACGCCACGGGCAATCAAGATGATGTAATGCTATCAGTTTGTCCTGCACATTAGTACCTGCACCGCATTTTGCAGTCGATCCGAGAAGCACACGCACATCGCCTTTGCGTACCTTTGCAAAAAGCGTTTGCTTTTTTGCATCGGTATTGTAATCGTGTATGTAGGCTATTTCTTCTTTCGGAACACCCTTTGCTATCAGCTTGTCACGTACATCATCGTAAAGATTAAAACTGCCGTCATTCTTCGGAGTTGAGAAGTCGCAGAAAATCAATTGCGTCAGTCTGTCCTCTGCAGTGTTCTGCCATATATCGTAAACTTTGTCAACACAGAGATTTACTTTTGAATTATCCTCGTCCGGCAATAAAGGATTCATAAGTCGCTGATCAAGACCTATCTTTCTGCCGTCCGAAGTTACTTTAAGCATATTGTCCACGGTTGGATCAACAAGTTTGTCGTGTATTTTTGTTGCTCTTTCTGAAAGACCTTTCATCAGCTCTTTCTGCGTATTTGAAGGCTCGGCGGCGATATTTTCAAAGACAGCTTCCGGAACGTTCAGTTCAAGGTCATCGGCGGTCTTTATATCCGCACATTCTTTGAATATCGTCATCAGCTCCGGGAGATTATGAAATCTTGCAAATCTTGTACGCATTCTGTATGCGTTTCCTTCCGGTGCAAGCTCCATTGTATTAGTAATATCAGCGTAATTCGCCGCCCATGCGTCAAAATGCTGTAATCCGAGCCGTTGAAGTGTTCCTGCTTGCAAGTATCTCATCATCGTATACAACTCTGTCATACTGTTTGATACCGGAGTGCCTGTTGCAAATACAACACCCTTACCGCCTGTTATCTCATCAAGATATTTACATTTGTAGTAAAGGTCCGATGATTTTTTCGCCTCCGTCATCTGTATTCCGGCAACATTGCTCATCTTTGTCGGCATATACAAATTTTTGAACATATGGGCTTCATCGATGTAGATTCGATCTACACCGAGTTCTTCAAACGTGACTACATCGTCAACTTCGTTATCAGTCAGCTTCTCAAGACGGGCTTCGTAGTTTTTCTTTGTCTTTTCAAGCTGTTTTACACTGTATCTCTGCCCATCGTCAAGATAACGTTCGTTCATATCCTGCAGAGCATTCTCAATCTGACGTATATCTTCTCTGATATATTGTTTTCGACGTTCATACGATAACGGAATTTTAAGCAGCTGTGAGTGTCCTATGATAACCGCATCGTAATCGCCTGTGGCGATTTTAGAGCATAACAGCTTGCGGTTTTTCATTTCGAAATCCTTTTCGGTTGCTACAAGGATATTCGCACCGGGATAAAGCTCCATAAAGTCGCTTGCTATTTGCCCAACTATGTGATTTGGTACACATATAAGGGACTTGTGGCATACGCCGATATATTTGCTCTCCATTGCAGACGCTACCATTTCAAAGGTTTTTCCTGCGCCGACAACGTGCGCAAGTAGTGTGTTACCGCCGTACAATGTTCTTGCAAGAGCATTACGCTGATGAGCAAACAGCTTATACTTTTCACTTGCGCCGTGCAGTACAAGGTGACTGCCGTCAAATGTTCGAGGTCTTATCGAATTGAAAAGCTCGTTATACTTGTCAACTATATTCTGCCTTCTTTCCGGATCTCTGTATATCCAGTTTGCAAACGCTTCCTTGATAAGCTCCTGCTTTTCCTGCGCCTTTTCGGTTTCCTTTGAATTAAGCACAGATTTCACTTTGCCGTCAACATCAACAACTCTGTCATAAATCTTGACAGTACGCTGATTTAACGTATGCTCGAATATCTGCAATGCGTTCATTCGGCTTGTGCCGAATTCGTTGTTAACCTTGACATTGGACGGCTCAGAGCTTTTATTTGATACGTTGAATTCGCCGGTTACCGGAGAATAGTATGTCTTGATTTTCATTCTCCAGCTTCCGTAAGCGTCAAACGTATCACGGATAAAATCATCGTAATATTTTGTGTCAAGCCAGGTTACACCGATACGGATGTCTATATCAGACGCTGTAAGTGGTGCCGGCATTACCTTTTCAAGGGCTTCAACGTTGTGTTCGTACTCATTGTTTGTGAGTGCGGCAGTCCTTGCGAATGCCAGCTTGTCACGGATATTACCGCTGAGATATTCATCGGCGGTAACGTATATATCAGTCTTATCCGGGCGAGGCGGGAACGGAGGTACTTTATATATAGCACCTGCATCTATACAATCCTTTATCGTCTGTTCTTCCGATAGTCCGCAAAGACTTGCCATATACGGAATATCAATACAGCCTTTCTCGCAAAGAGAAACGCCGATACTTTCAACGGCTGTTGACACACTGACTACCGTCTTTACAGGTCTTACGGTATTCTTTATGAATATATCAGCCTTACCGTTGTATGTGTTATCTGTCTTATCAAACTTTTCAAGCGAGCGTAACAGATAGTATGAGCTGTCTGCACTGAATGCCGTTTCGTTTGCCTTGCTGTTCAGATAACCGTATTTCTTTACGAAAGCGTCATAATGCTCGTTCAGTTCCTTGCGTGTATTATCAATATCCGACTGTTCATAGCCGAGTAACTGTTGCTGAAGCAGACTTCTTGTAATTGTTTTAAGGTCAATCATTGCAGCTATTCTGTCCGCACCTTTATCGACCTTTGTCATTATGCTGTTTTCACGGTAATACACGTTACCGTTATACAGCGTATATGTGTAGTTATCCACACTTTCATCAGCCGGAATTGTTTCTTTTTTCAGCTCTCCGTACTTGATTTCATCTTGCTGAGGAGTATACGGGTGATATTCGCCGTCTATTCTTGTAACTGCGTTATGCAGGTGCGACACGATGTCGTACCCTTCGGGAGCAACACAGGCTGTTGCTGTTGCGTCACCGTACATACTGTACTCTATGCCTTGTTTCATTTCACCGATTATCATATCGGGATGATTTACAAAGTAGCTGTTCATCGGTATGCCGTTTTCATCTGTGCCTAAGTCAAGCCATTCGCAGTTTTCACTGTTTACCGACTGTATTTTATCCCTTTTCTGCAGAAAGATAATATCCGATGTAACTTCTGTGCCGGCTACGGCTTTGAACGCAGTGTTTGGCAGTCTTACTGCTCCGAGAAGCTCGGCACGTTCCGCCATATATTTTCTGAACTTACTGTTCGATTTATCAAGCGTACCGCTTGTGGTAATAAAGGCGATAATTCCGCCGGGTCTTACCTTATCGAGCGATTTTGCAAAGAAATAGTCGTGTATGTTCAGATTAAGGCTGTCGTATCGCTTATCGTGTACCTTGAACTGTCCGAAAGGCACATTTGAAATAGCGGCGTCGTAGAAATTATCATTCAATACACGCTTTTCATATGCTCCTTCGGTAATATTTGCCGACTGATACAGCTGTTTTGCTATTCTTGCAGATATGCTGTCAAGCTCAACACCGTACAGCTTCGAGTTTTTTCGCATTTCTGCAGGCATAGCACCGAAAAAGTTACCTGTGCCTGCTGATGGATCCAGGATATTTCCGCCGTCAAAGCCTATACTTCTAAGTCCGTCATACACTGCACCGATTATTTCGGGTGATGTGTAGAACGCTGTCATAGTGCTTTCTCGTGCATTTGCATATTCCTCAGAGGTCAGAAGCTCCGATACTTCATTATATTCATCAGCCCAGGACTTGTTATCAGCATTAAATGCGGCTGACAGACCGCCCCAGCCTACATATTTTGCAAGTATCTTTTGCTCATCGGGAGTAGCATTTCTGTTTTCGCTTTCGATGGCTTTAAGCGTCTTGATTGCTTTAATATTATGCCTAAAGCGTGATTTTTCACCGCCGAGATCTGAATAATCGTCCGGTGATAAGGTATAATCTGAAAGCGTCTTTTCTTTTTCTGACGGCTGTTCTCTGATTATTCCGAGGACAGTTTCAGTATCAAGCACTCGGAATATAGGATAGCGGTATGTTTCAAGCATCGTCATATCCTGTGCCGATACAGTGCCTTCATTTATACTGTCAATCTTGTATTTTCTGTTTTCATATTCAAATTCTTTGCCGATGTATTCTGTGTAATCGGTATGCGGTTCTTTGTTTTCTTTTGGAGTAAGGTCGATTACAATTGATTTTAACTTGACCGGTTCCTCCTGCTTTACCTCATTTTCCGCATCTGTCTTTTCGGCTACAAACGACGGTTTTGTATATCTGTCGTTTTTTATTGATCTGAATATAGTTTTGGCGCAATCTTCCCACGAAACATTTTTCTTCTCAACCGTTATGCCGTCAACAGAGATTTTAAACTCTGCTCCTTTCCCTTTGGATGATATTGCGTTAAAATCAAACTCTCCGGTCATACAGCCGCTGTTTCCGTATATGCTTTTCAGGTATGTAACCTGAGCCTTTGTATCAACGTGAGATGTAAAATATTCTCTGATTTTGCCTTTTGCACCTTCAATATGTCCGTGTTTCCTGAAGTACATCTCGATGTGGTCAGTATTTATATACGGTGTTGCCGGGAACGGAACATATTCCTGTGCTGTGTAGTTGATTTCTTCTTTAAGAAGGTCAGATAGTTCTGCAGATACGGTAACCGGGTTGTACACAAAACAGTTAAATCTCTGTACCGAGCGGTCAGCTTGCCATTCATATGCATAACGCATAAAAGCGTTGGCTGTTTTTTCAAGCCATTTACGGTCATGAAGCAGTTTTTCCGCTATATACCCTATTGTTTCTGATGTATGCGTAAAATCGCTGTCATCAACATCAAGTCTGATATTACTGTCCTCGTTCTGATCCCGCCATAACTCCCACATACTGTCCGCTGTCTGTTTTGCTTCAATTTCTGCGGATGCGTCAATCACAGTCTGTGGTGCGTAAGTGCCTTCATCAAGCATTTTCTGTATTCTGTCTGTAGCTTCCGTCCAGGATATGCTTTCCGACTTTCCGCCGATCGAGAATACACTGTCACCTGCTTTGAGAGTAATACCGCTTTCGGAAAAGTACGCCGATAACTTATTATCAAGGCTCTTTATGCCGTAAGCGGTATCGTTTATATCTTCATTGCGGTATTGTGTAAGATACTGTGACCTTAGAAAATCCGCACGTTCCTGTGCGGTATGACCGGGCTTCTTGAAATATGCAATGATTGTCTGTCTGCTGTTACGGTTTTTGATACTTCCGAGCCTTAACAGATTATCAAAATGTTCAGACCTGATATTTTCTACCGGAAGTACAGAGCTTTCTGTGACAGCCGGTAAGTTCATTTCAAAGAAAGTGAGCTGCTCCCCATTTTCTTCTTTCTGCGGCTCTATATCCACATAGTCAGCCTGCTTGTCAAGCTCGTCGGCTGACAAGTATTCGTGCGAATTTATCATATCATTGACTATGTCTGCAGCACAATCCCAACTTATGTGCATATTTGCCGTCATACTGAGATAACTCGGACCTTTCCATAGCTCGAGTCCGTGTATATCGTTATGATAACCGTACCGCTGATCGCCTACCATAATCTCGGTATAGGCTTCATCGTAAGCAGATTTCAGATACTCGGCACGATTAATTTCATTGCTGTCAGAAAGAAAAAATCCTGCTATTTCCGACTTGCTGTGTTTCAGAAAGCGGTCATAACGCAGGATAATCTGAATTTCTTCTCCTGTAAGAGTTTCGGTAATCTCATTTTCTTCGGATAAAGAAACAACAGTATCATTTTCGCTTGATACTGCTGTTTCTTGTTCGGTTATGCGTAAACTATCTCGCTGAGCACCTGTTCCTCTGCCATCATTCTCAGCGAATTGCAGATTCTCGTCCATTCGAGCGGATTGCTGTTCTGCAATGCGTCCGTCGCTCCGTACTTCTCCCTGTTCTTCTCCACGAATTCCGACACTCTGCTGATACACTGCTCGTTCACTGTCAGCAGGTGCTGCTCCAGCTCTCCGTTTATCATCAACTGGTTGAACGTCATCGGTATCGGTTTCTGCTCTCTGAGGAATTTCAGCCTCATCCTGCCGTACTTGCCGATGTCGATCTTCTCCTCCTTCGTATCCGAGAACGGAAGATATGTTTCCGTTTCCCTGTCGAATTTGTATGTTATCTCCACGCCGTCTATCACTTTCGTTATCGTTTCGGGCTGTTTCTCGTATGCGTTCATAGTATTCCTCCTTCAGAATGGCTTTCATTGTTTTTTCGATACTGCGTAATACTTCTTCGCTTGTCTGATTGATAATATCTCCGACAGCGGTTATAGCGTTTACAGTGTCAAAGTTGTATATGTCGCTGAAATCTGCGTCATATTCGATACCGCAACGGTGAAGTATTGCGTAAGTGGCACTCTCACAGGCAAAGCGTTCGCAAACCGCCGATAAGGCAAATTCGTCAAGCTCTTCCGCCGCCGAGCCTTCCACTGATTTTATTATATTATTTTGTACATCTTTTGTCAAGTATGTTATGCGTTCACGGACAATTTTTTTAACTGCTTCTTCAAAATTTATTGCGTCCGTAACGCCGTATGCCTGTTTAAGCTCATTGTACACACGTTCTTCGCAGGTATCGTCTATTTGCCAAAAATACGGTGTTTTCGACTGCTCGTTTATCTTGACTGTATTGGCTATGTCAAACACATAGCGTATACTTGTAACATTCACGTTATCGGTAGAATACACAAGTCCTATTGCTTCGCTTGTTCTGATAACACGGCGGTTTGTTGCCTTTTTCCACGTTTTTATCTCGGCACAGGCTGTGGCATTCGGCTTCTGTGCAAAGATAGATACACTGTCCTTAAAACCGTATTTGTACATTCTTGACGAGGTTTCAAGGAACCTTTTCCATTCTTCCTGCGACCGGCTGAAGCGTCTGAGCTTGGCTTTCAGCAAGTCGTGATACTGCTTTGATGTCAGCATTGTATATTCTCCTTTAAACGTTGATGAGTTTTAGCCTACAGAAACTTTTCTTTTTTCTGTAGGCTTTAAAAGCCTGTGGCATACTGTTCTAAAGCCCATTCGTCGAGCTTGTACACGTCAAAACTGCTGTTGGTGCTTTCTGCAAACTGTGTCCGTATCGTTGTTTTACAGCTTTCTGCAAGCGAGAATACAAGCGATGTTATGTATGCTTTAAGATTATTTATCTTGCTCCTATGCTTTTCACAGCAATCTGTGATGTACCGCATACCGTTCTCGTCAATACAGCTGACAGCTTCAGATACTTCTCCCGGTGTCTTATATTCGCCGTGATAGTAAGTACCTTTGTCTATAGCTGTCTGCATAACATCAGTAACCGTCTTTTGCTGATGTTTATATAACTTCTGATTATTTTCTTTTGTTTTATAAGTATGTTCTGCCGAAACGGCGTAACTTGTTGCTGACTTTCGGCTGTTCTTGTTTTGCCGTTTTGGCTGAGCAGCAGAATCGCCTTCTATTGCCTTTGATTTTGCGGTTTCAGCAGTAGTTTCACCGAGAATTGCTTTTCCTTTTTCGATAAGTGCAACTATTTTTTCGTAAGCGTTGCAAATAAAAAAGGAACGCTTTGCAGGCATTCCTTTACGTTTGCATTCGATAAGCCCCTCTTTTACAAGAATGGCTATAGCTCTTTTCTGTGTCTTTTCTGACAATGCCGTGCTTCGCCATAAGTCATCAATGGTCGAATAAAACCAGTCATCCGGTATCATATCGTGCTTGTTGTAGTATGCATACTTTGCAAGCAGAGCATTGTATATAATAGCTACTTCTGCACCAAGAGCGTGTGACAGGTAGCGATTCGCACTGACGGTATTTGTGGCATTGATAATGTCAAATACTGTGTTCAGCTTTTCGTTCATTTGTCTGTCCTCCGTTTTTAACCGAGTATTTCATCGAGCTGTCCTGCAAGTCTTTTAAGCTCTCTCTTAGCCCTCTTTGTTTTAGCCTGCTCACTAACGTGAGTTATGAGAAAATCCGAGAATTCCGATACCGTCATATTGCAATGATCGGTCATAGCCACCGCAAAAAGCAGTTTTGTATCATCGGCTAAATCACGTCTTGCCATAAGTTTTTTCGGAAAATAAATGTCGCTACCGTTTGTGATAGCGACGATATGGTTTATTTTGTTTTCTGTTGCAGTCATATTTTTCTCCTTTTTCCTTAATGGTTATTTAATCAATCTATTTCTAATTCTTCATCATCTTCATTGTAGCGGTTTTCTTCAATGCCTTTTTCCCGGCTCACGATAATCTTAGTCATACGCTCCACTATGCTTTCAGCAGTATCTGTTATGTCTATCAGATCGCCTTTCCACAGTTCCCCGTGCAAGCCCTTATGATTGATGTTATTTTTGGCTTTGACAGACGTTCCGCCAGCCTTTTGCCATTCGAGCAAGTTTTTATTATAATCGTCTATCAGAATATCTTTATCGGTGAGCCGATGACCGATAGCTTCCGACTTTGGAACATTCAGAGATGTAAAAATTCTGTGTTCTTTGTCGATCTCTGGCAAATACCTATCTAACCACTCTTGTTTTTCTTCCAAAGAGCAGGAGTTGACTGTTGCCGACAGAATGAAAATCTCCGATGTATTGTCTTTCACTAATTCTTTAATAGCTGAAACAGCATTTTCGAACGGCTTTAAATCTCTGAAAAAGCCTTTTTCAAACATTCGTTCAAGGTATAAATTTTCATCGTGAAACCTTGCAAGAGTACCATCCATATCGACAAATATTCTTATTTTATCGATCATATTTTTCTCCTTTTACAGTTCCGGTTCCTCATCATTCTCGTTCTCGTCATTCTGAAATTCGTTTTCCGCAATCAGATTTTCAGATGCCCATTTTTTCGCTTTATCAAGCGAATCACACCTATAAACTATTTCAAAATGGTTTTCTTTGATGTTGTCAATTTCAACGCCATAGGAATTTTCATCGTATTTAGCTATCCAGGCAAATTTGCCGTATTCTTTGTGGTTTATTATTGTACTCCACAGTGATGGGTTTCTGTTTTCATCATCAGCTTCGTATACTATTTTCCACGTCAAGCTGTCAGCTTTATCACTTCTGCAGTTCAAATCAAACTTATAATTTTCGGCTCCTTCAAGTTTTATCAAGCAGCCAAAGTTACCCGCTGTGTACACGGATATTTGTTTTGCTCTTGCAGACCATTCGAGTTCACCGAAGTTGTTGTATATCTCAAGGCTGTCGGTAAACTCAAATTCCTTATGATAGTGTTTTGGGATAAGGGTATCCTCATCAACTACATAGGCACTATAACTGCCGTCTTCTCCGAAACAAAGTTTTTCTGTTGTGCCAGTGATTGTTTTGAGCGTTAAATACGCATTGTCACTGCTTCCTATATAGGTCTTATTGTAATCTTTATAGTTTTTCACTTAAGCAATCTCCTTTTTGTATTTTTAAAACAAATCGGTCTTTCGAATACAACTTGCATCTTTTTACCTTTTTGCCTTACGCCGCAGTATATATCCGCATCACTTTTAGCTAATTTATATACCACAACAGGATCCTTATAATAATACTTTCTTGCAATAGCTCGTTCAGATAAATTGATAATATCTTCTTTTAATACTGGCGAGCAACTCAAATCTTTATAATTAGATGTGCTTTTTAGTTGAAATACCGTTATTTTTTTACAATCGCAATATGCTTTAATAATTAAAAATCCATATGTAAAAATTGAAAGGAAAAATAAAACTGTGCCATCTAAAGCCGCACATAACATTACTTGCATTATTCCCAGTGCAAAATCTTTACCGCTAAGAAGCATAAAAAAAACAATCTGAATAATTTGAAATGAAACAAATATCGGAACTGCAATATGACAAATCGTGTCAAAGAACATCCATGCTCTATCTTCGTCGGTTTTAGTCCACTTATCTATAATTTTCGTTCTGTGTAAATCATCTGAAGATAATTTGACAGGCGTAATTTTGTTTGTCAACAAAGTTTTTTCAAATTCGTTTATGTTCATATATCAAACTCCTCATTGTCATCCATCAGAATACCGTCAATACTCTCTGTATCGCTATCGGCTGTTGTTTCGGCAACGGAAACAAAACCTTTATCATTGCAGTAATCGGCAATCTGAGATTGATTATTGGTCAAGAGCCAACGCACAAGCGGCTCGATTTCTTCTTTCGGGAGTCCCATAACACTGTCTGCTATGTCAGCGTAATGGATTTTGATTATATCGCTTTGCTTTTTTTCTTTCTGTGGCTTTTTTTCAAGGATCTCTGCAATATCATCAACCGATAACGGTTTAACTGTTGCTTCAAGCTGTATTTCTTTAGCCTGTTTTTCATCTACGGTTGCCTTTTCGCCTTCGCTTATAAGATACTCCGATAAGCTGTTCTGCGTTTCAGAATCGACGGAAGATACAGCGACACCGACAGATAACTTAATTCGGTCCGTATCCACCATATCGAGCAGTTCCGGTGTTAATCGGCTGATTGCAATGTATCTCTGTACTGACTTACGGCTTTCGCCGTTCTCCTTTGCAATTACTGCTGTAGGGTTTGTTGCTCCGAGTTCTTTCAAGCAATCCTGCTTTATTTTATACGCTAACGCACGTTCTTTGGCGGTCAGCTTATGCCTTTGTTCAAGGTTTGTATCAACCATCATCAGCTTTCGCTGTGTAGCTGTAAGCTCATTTCTGACAACTGCGTCTATAGTGTCCATATTGTTTTTCTGACACGCACGGAAACGGTTGTGTCCGGCTATAATCATATAGCGTCCGTCAGATTTACGGCTGACGATAATCGGCTGTAATAAGCCGTTGACCTTTATGCTCTCTGCAAGTTCGTCAATTTTATCAACGGTATATGATTTAAACGGGTGCAGGCTTTCTGTATATGGATCAATCATATCTATCGGGATAGGTGTTATCTTAACCGTATCATCCTCAGCCGGCAGAGAAGAAAATGAGGAAAGCCCACCATTGAGCTTTCCTTTTGCCTTTATATTTGTAAAATCAAATGCCATATTATTTGCACCTTTCTATAAGTTCTCTCGTCAGCTCAGCGTACTGTCCGCCGAGTTTTGTCCCTATCGTCATAGCTTTCTGCTCCGCCGTACTGTTGCTCGCCATAACACTTTTTGATATACGGCTCTCAAAAACAAGATTGCCGTATCTGCTCTTGAGTGCTTCGTCAACACCTTTTGTCATATTCGTGTTATCGCACATTGTTTCGATAACACCGTATACAGAAAGTGTCGGATTAAGTTCTTTTGCCATTGCGATGATTTCTTCAAACTGGATTATTCCGTTCAGTGCAAACTTCTGCGTCTGCACCGGTATAAGTACACCGTTGGCGGCTACAAGTGCATTGACAACAAGGATTCCAAGCGACGGTAAACAGTCGATTATTATGTAGTCGTATTTATCGAAAATTGCTTTTGACAGCAGCTTGCGAAGTATCATTTCTCTGCCGATTGCGGACGCCATAAACATATCTGCCATAGATAAAGATATATCGGACGGAATGTAGTCTATTCCGTCAGCGGTGCTTGTCAGAATAGCGGCATTTATTATATCATCTGTGGTGATATTTTTAGACATTTCAGCCTTGATCAAGTCGGTAATAACCGGCGTTCCTTCGTCACCTGTATATCCGAGATAGTCAGACAGATTACCCTGTCCGTCAAGGTCGATGCAAAGGACATTGTATCCTTCACGCTTGAGATTAGCCGCAAGATTTACAACGGTTGTAGTTTTACCTACTCCGCCTTTCTGATTAGCTACAGTAATGATTTTTTTCATAAGTAAACCTCTTCTTTCTGTTGCAGGGCAACACATATTGTTAAGCCTCTTTATAAAATAAAAAGCAACGGAAAAGGACGGCAGGCTTACCTTTCCGTCCTACAGTGTAGCTATCACTGTCCGTTGCCAAGAACGACATAATCACAATTCCCATCATAAGTACGCTTTAACGTACCCTACCTCTTAATTTGTCGTTCATGCGGTATAACCGCTTGTGAGAGCCGGCAGAGTTGCACTGCCATAGGATGCTGTCGCTCTCATATAGGTGCGACACGGTGTCGCACCTTTTCATTACATTTCTATTTCTTCGTCCTCGATATTCCCCGAATTTAGGCTATCGTTTTCACTGTTCTCGATTTCATTCTCATTTTCATTAACTTTACCAAGGATTTTTAAGTATTTATACATATTTGGTCCTACAAGTAACGGACAACTTCCCTTCGGGGAAGAAAAAATGTCTAACTGACACATAGTTTCTTTGTCTTTTTCAACAAGGAACAAGCAAGTTTCACCAAAATTGTTTTCTGCAAGCACAACGTTTTCTGGGAGTTCTATGTGATATGCTTCGCTTTCCATAAAAAAGCCGTCGTTATGTTTGAAAAGACCCCAATTCCATTTGGGATGGTATATATTTCTTGTATCCCAAAATTTGTACATAACAATACTATTTGCCATAAGTTTAACCTCCGTTTAATATTTTTTGGGCATATCCGGTTTAAGAGAGCCGGCAGAGTTGCACTGCCATAGGATGCTGTCGCTCTCATATAGGTGCGACACCGTGTCGCACCTGTTAAATGATTACTGTTGCGTGTATCCCTTCTTCTTTTCTTCTTCAATCATAGCTACATACTGTCCGTAGCTCATCTTCTTATCAAGAGCCATCTTCTCAACTTTTGATATTTCAATTTCGCTTTCTGTTTTACGCTTGTGCGGTGCTGTAAAATCAATTATCTTTGCCGGCATTAGTTCACCTCCTTTTAAAAAAATAAAAGCACAGACGAGCTGTGCTTTGGAATATTGGACTTACATTCCCAAATGTGATATAATAATCGAATTAATTGGAAATGGAGATAAAATATGACGAAAAAACAATTACTTGACAAACTTGTGCTTATCCTCGAAAGCGAAGATGCTAACAATACCTTGACTTTCGAAACTGCTTTAGAACAATACATAAGGAGTAAAGAAAACATTCTGTCGCCATCAACTATTAGAGGATACCGTATACTTCAGCGAAACGCTTACGATTATATTAACAATCTTACATTGTCAGAAATCAATGAATTAGTGTTGCAAAAGTGGGCTAATCACAATGCAATCAAATACGCATCCAAAACGATAAACAATCAATTCGGTTTAATTACAGCTGTTTTCAAGCAAAATCGAATCGAAATAGACACATCATCAATACGTCTTAAACCGAAAGAACCGGTTAATTATATAGTACCTACACCTGATGAGATGCACACGATTATATCATCTGTTTATGGAGAAGATATTGAAATACCTGTACTGTTTGCATTATTACTCGGCTTGCGACAATCAGAAATTCAAGCTCTGAAGTAGAGCAATTATCGTAATTGCCGTATTTACGTTAAGGGTGCAATTGTGCCAAACGAAAATAACAAATTAATCGAAAAAAGCACAAATAAAAGTTTTACAAGCACGAGAGAGCTTGCTGTACCCGACTATTTGATAAAAAGACTTGATTCTATCGAACATAAGGGCGATTATATCGTAAACAATCTTACGCCTAATATGATTTTAGATAGATTTTTCAAGTTGCAGGAAAAGTACGGTATGCGACGCTTTACAATGCATTCCCTCAGACACGCTAACGCAAGTCTTATGTTGCAGTTAGGCATTTCAGATAAATATGCAATGGAAAGACTTGGTCACAGCACACCGTATATGCTTAAAACAATTTATCAACATACATTCAACGAAGAACACCGCCGTGTAGCTGACAAAGTTAATAAAGCTATCAACGATTTGCTATGAGTTTTTAAATTCAAATCCCTCTTTCTGCGCCAAAAGAAGTCACTTTTTGTGGCTTCTTTTTTTATGCAAAAATGCGGCTGATGCCCAGAAAGTATCAGCCGCTGATTTGTCCGGTTGTGATGTCAGCGTATTTGTATTTGTTTTATTTCGTCAGTGAGTGCTTTTACCTTGTTTGCGGTCTTTCCGAAACAATAGTATACGGGTAATCGTATAAGGAATAAGCTGATAAAAGAACGAAAATACAACTTGACAGATAGCAGAATACATTATAGTACCATAACCTAAATGTTCTGCAATCAATGGCAAATTCACTATGCTGTTTTTTCCGACTCTTGGAAGAATATCGGGATAATAAATCGCAAAGCCAACAAATATCAACAGAAAAGATGGTATCCAAAAATAAACCTTTGAGCGAATAATGCCTGCCAAAATTGCCGCCCTTATTAAAATTACTCTGATAACAAAGACCCTTACCACTTCCGTTGGTGCCATTATCCCTTCACTTCTGACTCCCAATGCTTGAAGGATAGGTTCAATTATTTGCAGTTCAAATATTATAATCAGATACACACCCATCTGAATCGCCATTGTTAAAATTAGATTAGAAAGCAACGGATGTTTTTTCATATTGTTATCTTTTCCTTTCTGTCAATCTATGCTGACAAATAATAAGATAATTGCTAATTTGTCCGGTTGTGATGTCAGCGTATTTGTATTTGTTTCTTTCGTCAGTGAGTGCGTTCGCCTTGTTTGCGGTCTTTCCGAAGTAATAGTATACGGGTAATCGTATACGGAAGAAGCTCACAAAGGAACTTAGCTACAGCTATACAGATAGCAGAATACATTATACTACCATAACCAAAATGTTCCGCTATCCACGGCAAGTTGATTATGTTGTCTTCCTTGATTCTTGCAAGATTATCAGGATAATAAATTGCAAACCCAATAAATAGCAAAATGAATGACGGTATCCAAAAATAAACCTTTGATCGAATAATGCCTGCCGCAATTGCCGCCGCTATCAATACTGCACTGAAAACAATGAGACTTACTACTGCCGTAGGCGGCAATATCCCTTCACTTCTGACTCCCATCGCTTGAAGCATAGGTTCAATTATTTGCACTTCAAATATTTCAATCAGATATACGCCTATCTGAATTGCCATCGTAAAAATGAAATTAAAAAGCAACGGGTGTTTTTTCATATTGTTATCCTTTCTGTCTTTGTATACAAATACGAGCAATTACAAATGGAATAATATCAAGTAAAAAAGCAATAAAAGGAACAGAAGTAAAGAAATTATCGGAAAGATGAAACTCCAACCTACCGGGACTATATATTAAAAGAAATACTGTATATAATATATTGTAAAATAGACATAACCATATTGGGATGTTTCCGTTGAATAGTACTCCCAAAACGACTGCTCCCACAATATTTATTAGTATAACAGCAATTCCGCTAATAATCTGTCCCTCCGGCAAAATACCCTGAAACATGATACCGTTCGATTCCATAATTGGTTCAACAATTTTAACCCATAAAACTTGAAGAGAATATGATACAATAGAAATAATAATTACCGAAACGATATATTTTATAAACGTTCTCATTCTTCCTCCTGTCTGGATTCAATTATCTTGCTATATGCCAATGGTGGGCTCGGGTTCCTTGCTTATATGATGAATAACTCACTTAAGATTTTGATTTACCACCAACTTTTTTTATTAGTTTGATTAGCAATTTAACAGCATACTGCATAGTTAATATTGCTATAAAGGTTATAAGTCTATCTAGCAGAGCAATATTGCGTGAATAATAAGTTGAAGTAAAAAATCCACCTAACCCTATTCCATAAGGACAATCTTCTCCTGAAATTGCGAAGGTCAATGCGCAGTAAACGAAATCGGGAATTATCCAAAAAAGCACACGTTGTTGTTCCAGAGCTAATCCGATTATTGAAATCAAGGGGATTGGCACCCAGGTAAGAAGAAAAAATAAATCAGAGCCGCTTGCCAGATTTATATTTGGAATACGTGGTAAAAAAACATACTTTATCAAAAAGAAACATGTCATTACAAGCGTATTAACAGTTGTTATGATTATATTCCTTTTCGCAACCGGTTTCATAAAATGTCTCCCTTTCAATCATTATCTGCACCCTTCTTTCTGCAAGCAATCAGCGTTGTTATCAGCATAACAATACCATATTGTAGAGTGATGAAAATTGACGCTTTCCATGAAGGCATTGCAGGAGTGTAGTCAAGAAATACACTCTTTTCATTTGTATTTACAAAGATATAAATGAAAGGCTGATTATATAGTAAGAAAAGCAGATACATAATTGGTATTGAAAATGTTAAGCACTTGATTTTATAACTGAATTTTCTGATTGCTACTATTGTCGTCAGGCTTACAATCGCTACCTGAGCAAAAGCATTTATTATAAGCGTTATTGCTAACACCCACGGAAGACTTGAAGGCAATATATCTACTATCAAACCACTCAATGGACTTAAAAACTTTGAGAAAATCAAGACATAGACATTGATTACAAGCCATACAAAAATTGGTGTGATAGCTGAAATCATTTTACGAATAAACATATTATCTCACCTCCCTGACAAAAGGTAATAGCTGATGGTTTCGTGTGGGTTGGAAATATTATCTGTTCCTCAATAAGTGTCTTTATTCTTTGTAATAATTTCTGCCAATTATAAGTTTTTCGCCCCAATTTCCGTCTTTGCATATTTGGATCATATTGATTCCCTCATACTCAGGATGTTCATTCCATATATAATGATATGAAAACGAAATCGTATATTCTTGCCCGGTTTCGGTGGTGAAATCAAATTCAGGATGGCAACTGTAATAGCAAATTATACCGTCGTTTTTAGCTTCTTGACCTCCTCCTTTACCTTCATAGTTATATGAAGTAATCGCACCATCGATATATTCAAAAAGCTGTCTTATTTCGTCCAAAGAGCTATCTTTATAATTATCCTTCATATCTTTGTTATAAAAATCGAACAATTTTTCAGAATCTTTATTGACAATACATTCCATCATTCGGACTGCATTTTCTTTAATGTTGCCTTCATCAACATGTTCATTTACAATACAAGATGAGAAAATCATAATTAAGCTTAACGCAAAAAAAGAACCCATTATTTTTACCAAGCTATCCATAACGTATTTTCCTCCATATCAAAAATCAGATATTGAGCTTCATTTTTCCTTATTTATTAAATACGAATAGTATCGTATACTGTATATTTTATCTTCGTCCGTAAGTAAATACATTAACTTCGCCGACAAAGAACATTCCCTTTACATTTACATCCTTTGCCATAACAGTAGTAATCCCAACACGTTGCGGTTTTTGATCGTTGTATATCGTTTTGCTGACTTCTATTCTGTATTCCTTGTCATCAACGTATGCTTCGACAATTCCTGTTATGCTATAAGAACTTTTTCCGAAAAGTTCTGATTTTTCGCCTGATGCTACAGCAGAAACTTCATAAGATGTTATTTCGCCGTCAAACATATTAAACAGTATATCAACATCAGCGGTTAATTCATAGTTTTCTTTAACCTCTTCACAGAACAATGCGATTAGTCCTTCAGAATCCCTTTTATTGATATACTCGATTACAGTGGCAACAATGTCCTCTGCTTCTTCTCGTGCATTTATCCTTAGGTTACAACCTGTTAAAATGAACAGCGAAAGTATTGTAATAGAGATGAATATATACGCCTTCTTTACGAATAATATGTAATTAAAAAGCAACGGGTGTTTTTTCATATTGTTATCTTTTCCTTTCTGTAATCTTTGCCGAAAACTATATCCGTCATAACGGCGAATATTGAAAATAAATCTTCATTTTTGATTATTTGCACACTTCTTTCTGCAAGCAATCAGCGTTGTTATCAGCATAACGATACCGTATTGCACAGTTATGAAAATAGACGCTTTCCAAGATGGCATGGCAGGATATTGTGCAGAAAAGAAACTCCATTTATCTGTAAAAACAAACAAGTATATTGACGGCGGGGAAAACAATCCAAACAACAAGTACAAAATCGGCAATGATATTACTACCCTTTTGAGAGTTAAATCAAGCTTTTTCACCGCATAAATTATGCTTGCACATATTATTAAAAGCTGTAATCCAAAGTTAAATATTAAAACAAGAATAGTCAGAATAACGGGAGAAGGCTCCATGTTTTGAGTGAACGTGCCGATAAACTTGTTAAGCAGCACATAGATAACCGTAATCGCCCAGATAGCTAAAGGCAACACAACAAAGTTTAATTTTTTCAGATGCTTCATATTAATTCACCTCCTGCATAACATAACGGCGAATATTGAAAATAAATTTTCATTTTTGATTATTTGCACACTTCTTTCTGCAAGCAATCAGCATTGTTATCAGCATAACAATACCGTATTGGAGAGTTATGAAAATAGACGCTTTCCAAGATGGCATTGCAGGCTGACCTGATGCAAAGCCTATTTTCAATCCTCCTGTAAACACAAACATATAAATTGACGGTGGGGACAAGATTGCAAAAAGCACATACATTAACACAACTGAAATAATCGAATACTTTAATTTATAACCGAGCTTCTTTTCTTTACTGCCGTCACTGTCAGCGAGCTTATTACGAGCAATTGGACAATAGTATGAAGAATAAAGCTCAATACAAACGGCGCTGATATATTCATCATTAAATCCGAGAGCGGTTTTAAAATTATTCCATGATAAAAAATCATAGTCACCCAGATAGCTAAAGGCAACACAACAAAGTTAATTTTTTTCAGATGCTTCATATTAAATCACCTCCTGCATAACATAACGGCGTATCTGTTGATATGGGTTAAATATAACCGGAGCATTATACGAGCATAGAGAACTAAGACGAATATTTGACACAATTACAGTAAATGTATATTCATATTATACCGTGAATTGTAATATATGTCAAGAGAGATAAAATAATGTAAAGAAATTGTTTTTATTAGCAACTGAAATTATACAAAAAAGCCGTGAGTATCTTCTTGTAACTCACGGCTTTCAGCTTATAGGAAAAATCATATATTTGATGTGCTTCTATTATATCGTTCAGCTTTGACTATGATACCAAGCTACCGATAGTTCTTTTTGTCGGACAGCACTTCTCGGGTTCGCTATTCGAAT
>ERZ791607.1077-NODE-1077-length-21751-cov-4.796322_pt1 | contig 21751 bp, 19 predicted proteins | sample MGYA00509964_ERZ791607 | MGnify/ENA primary metagenome ERZ791607 (study PRJEB30046, sample SAMN00791907) | human gut metagenome | study: EMG produced TPA metagenomics assembly of the A metagenome-wide association study of gut microbiota in type 2...
ATACATGAATGTGTGAGATAACTATATTGACTCCCATTAAAAGCTTACATATCTCAGATAGAATATTCTCCTATGATTTATAAGAACATTGTTTATGATATAGCGAAATATTCGCTAAAATTCACTATTAATATCTTTATATGATATAATTATCTTATAAGTTATTAATAGTGGAGGTTAAAGTGAAAAAGGAAGTTGAAAGAAGTAATGAATATAAGAAAAATAAGGAAAACTATGAGAAAAGCAAGATTCTTGGCAGAAATATTAAAAATATTAGAAAGCAGAAAAAATTAACGGAAATGCAGCTTGGTAAAATGATTGGCAAAAGCAGAAAATTTATAAGTTTAATTGAATATCCTCGGTATGGCAAAGAAATTAATTTAGATTCTCTATTTGATATTTCCAGAGCATTAGATGTTGATATATATTATTTTTTTATTGGAATTGAATAAAAATACTTTAAAATTCAATCAAACCACATTCTTATTAATCATAGGAGCGTTTTCCATCCGAGATATGTAAGCTTTTAATGGGAGTCAATTTAGTTATCTCACACATTCATGTATAAAATTTGCCGCTTTACGCGGCATAGCGGTCCGGCGGCGTTTGAGCCGGTGCATTTCTTTGTTTCGTTTCTTTGTGCAAGCAAAGAAATGAAAAACACTTTGCTCATATTAACCCAAAATAATATTTTTTAAGACAAAATACGCTATTTTAATCGCTTTCCGCCAATTCTAAGATGTGTTATAATTGTAGATATAAATCAAATATGGAGGATTTTTATGTATTATAAAGAAAACACTAAGGATATAGTTTCCATAGTAGCTTATATGAGCGGCGTTCAAAGGCGCGCTCTCATAGAAAATTATTTTTCCGAATGCCCCGACGCGCTCAAGCAGCTTGATAATATATCCGAGCTGAGAATAATAAGAAGTCTTTGCAAGCTGAGGACAACCCTTTTCCTTAAATTCAAAAAAACAGACGATTTAATGAAATATGATCTTAAAAACCTGAATTCTATAAGCTGGTTTTCATATCAGGATATAAAAGAGCTTGAGGAAAACGGAATCCCTATCCTTAAAGTTAATTACAGATCTTCTAAATATATGTCGGATTTTAACAGGCTTATTCAGGAGCATATAAATTCCTGCAAAAACTTCTTCCCCGCCTGGCTAAACTGGGATTATATCAAGGATTTATTCGTTATACCCAAAGGTCAGGTGGAAAGCGTTGTAATTAAAGAATTTAATAAATATATGGAAAACTTAGGCAATTATCCGTATCAGGTTTACCTGCATTGGAAGCCCTACGACTGCGGCAATATGCTTTTTAACGATAAGAAATTTGTAAGCATTATCTACGATCTTAACGACGATTTCTTTAATGAAAATGAAAAAGTAACCGACGCCGCCGATTACACAAAAACAAATATCTACGATTTTATACAAAGAAACGAAAGCACCGCCATTGTGGTGGACTGCGAAAATTCCAACGTCTATAAGCTCTACGCAATGCTGAAAAATCTTAATCAGGAGGAGCTTTCGAAAATCAGGAAAATTATCCTCTTTGACGATTACCACACAACCAGCGCATGGGACCGCCTTGAAAAATTCACAAGCATACCTGTCGAGCACATAGAAGTGGAGAGAGTCGTCGATAACAAATCGCTTGTGGATATAAAAATGACCGCGGGAGTGTGCCGCGAGTTTTACGACAATAAAATAACGTCGTTTATACTCGCCTCCAGCGATTCTGATTACTGGGGACTTATCTCTTCCCTGCCTAACGCGGATTTTCTCGTTATGTATGAATACAACAAATGCGGCAGCGCAATCAAGCAGGCCCTCGACACAAGAGGCATATATTATTGCTCTATCGACGATTTCTGCTCAGGCAATATTGAAGTGTTTAAAAACAGCGTCCTGCTGGATCTGCTAAAAAGCCGTATAAATGAAATTCCCGATATAAACGGTCGAGACCTCGTTGACGAAATATATCAGTCGGCAAGGCTTGAAGCCGGAGATACGGAAAAAAATCAGTTTTTTGAAAGATATATAAAAACGCTCAGGCTTTCCGTGGATTTAAACGGAGTTTTCACTATACATATAAAGGAATAGATATGATTTAAAATCTTATTATGAAAAAAACGCGCTTGTGAGTAATGTAAGCCGGCGATAGTTATAATTTTTGGAGCAAAACAGATGTTAATCAGGTTTTGCTCCATTTTTCTTTACAAATATTTAATTATTCTGAAAATCCAATAACTAAGAATATAGACCTGTCCTGACTGTTTCTAAATACCGACGTCATGATAAGGACTAATCATGCCGCTTTTGGACGCCAAAAAAGCCCGTAAATACGTGACTTCAATAGGGAACATAAAAACCGGTTGAGAATAGCAATTCGTCAGCAGTTACGGCTGACGAATTTTTTATTACAAATCAAATAGAACTAATAATATAAGAATTTTAAAATATTAAAAGTAATAGATGGATAACTAAATGCGGATTACCATCGTGATCAACGAACAAGCTTTTAAGTAATACAACAATTAAAGCTATCCGAATTTAAGCGAATGATTGTGCTGCATATAGTTGTATTATAAACATATTTAGTTGTAGAAATTTACCAATTATTATTGACAATCTATTTGTATTATAGTATACTATAATAAATAAAAGCCGTTCAAATGAAGCTTTAACACACGTCATTTATTCAAATAAATTTATTACTTTGAGGAGGATTTACTATGCTTAAAAAGGGTCTATCTGTTTTAACAACCATTTTAATTTTATTTTTAACAGTATCCAATGTATGTTCAAGTGCAGTTAATGCAGATGAACCGGTAGAAATTTTGTCTCTGCGCTCTGAATATGGAAAACATTTCAATAATGGTGATGGCACAATAACTGCCTATATAAATACTGCGCCTATTCATTATTGGCAAAATAATCAATGGATGGATATTGACAACACATTGGTCTTGGACGAATACGGAAACTATACTAATGAAAGCAATTCTTTGAGTGTTACTATTCCTTCACAACTTTCTGTAAATAATGATGAAGCCAAAACAGAAAATGCTGTGAAGTTAGAATACGAAGAATTCAGCCTTTCTGTCTCATTAACTGATTTATCCATAAATGAATCTGAAAAAGATGTATATGCAGATATAGAGAATTATGTTCAGCAAAACGACAGCGCTGCAAAGATAAATATAATTAACAATACGCAAACTGATTGTTCAGATAACAACATTCCGATTGATGTAATTGATTCATACAACAACATTGCTTCGGCTGCGGTTTTTGAATCTGTGTACGATGATATTGATCTTTCAATTGATATTCAGCCGGCGTCTGTTATTGAATCTGTTACGTTTAATAGTTTTGAGGATATTCCGGATTCTTTAACATATTTTATTGATGCCGATGGGCTTGACTTAGAATGTAAAGACAGCAATGTTATTGATTTTATCAATGACAATGGCGAATGTGTTTTTGAGATTCCTGCAATATTTATATATGACTCATCAAATGAAAGTAAAAGTTATGCCGTTGATTATGACATCAGTGACAGCGATGATGGTTATTTGCTTACAGTTTACCCTGCCTCTAATCTGACTGAATCGGAAAATACTGTTTATCCCTTAACTCTGAATTCTGAATATACTGTTGAACGAAGTGTAAACACGTACTGTAATTCAGAATCATCGCCAAACGAAATAATCAGAGATCAATATATGCGTGTTAGCAATACAAGTGGACATGGATATCAAACCTATGTTTCTTGTAACGATTCATTTGTTAATTATGGCAGCAATGCAACTATTTTGGATGCTAAATTTAATATCTTTTTACGCGGCAATTACATAAATTCTTCTAAACATATAAAAATATATTCACTGCAAACACAGCCGATGAATTGTACTTGGAATAATGCTTCAGCGTTAGATGAATATAATACTTTAGTTGGCGGTTTTGATGTAGTATATACTGAGATGAATTCATGGAAAGAAATTGATGTGACAGCTTTAACACAGGCATGGCTTAATTACGGTAATTCATCTCAGAATATAGGAATACCATGCTATGGATTTAAAATGGTTGCCGATAGCGCCCCCTATGCCGCAATAGTTGCAAATTCGGAAAGAGCGGGTAGTAATAAACCATATTTTGAAATTACTTACTCACTCTCTTCAGATTATACGTTAGATTACGCTCCATATAAGTATAATAATATAACCTCTAATCTTGGAAATATATACAATTTACAAAATAGAATGAATTGCTATGCTTATGCACTGCAAGTTTATTATAAAGGAACGGGAAGTTATTTGCTGTATCCAGGAGAATTTGGAATCGGGCAAAGTATACAGGGGGATGAGTATACTTTTGCAAACTTTGGCGAATTATTATCAGAATATAATCGTTTTGAGCGTCAAATTGAGTATAAAATTGATGAAATAAATGATTATAGAGATGTATACCCAAGCCAGATTCATGGTATTGTTAATAATAACAATGAATTCAAACAGTGTATGAACGAATATATGACCTTTATAAAAAATCAAATGATTAGAGATGGTAAAGCAATTAATTTTACACTGCAGGAATATAACAATTCTGACATACTGAATCCAAATAACAATTATTTTTCTCCCCCAATCGGATATGATGAAAATAATGAAAGAATAATTGCTATGACTGCATATTATTTATATAATAGTAGGTTTAATGGAAGCTTGTCTATGCACTACTACTTAAGAAATGGTAATGGGACTTGTCCAAAGCATGGCGGAAATTGCAGCGTCTGGTCACAAAAGATGGGAACCGGAAAGGTTACTGACTCGGATTATTACGGAACAGTAATATGCGACCAAACAATCTATGATTCTGCATATAAAATAGGCGCTTATAATATGGCGAGCTGCGATGAATTGATCAAATTTTATACTATAACAAAAGACTCGAATATATACAACTCCGGGCATGATTATGGACATGACAGTGATTCAACAGGAACGGTCTATTACGGCAATTAAAGGAGGCGGTAAAAATGAAAAAAATATTCTCTTGGTTTACAGCGGCAATATGTACTTTTTCTATAATGTCGACTAACGCCTCATATGCGGAACAGATAAAAGATAATTTATGGGAAAAGTTCATCAAGTATGATCTTTGCATTACAGACTACAGAGCTTTAACAGATGAAGAAAAAGAGTTATGTAAATTTATTTTCGATACTGAACAGGCGGCAAATGATAATATTATCTGTGAACGTGCAAGGCGTATACTTGCAGGGGACGATGTTGGTGAGAGAATTACGATTGAACAGCTTGAAGATGCATATGGAATATGGGATAATTACTTTATCTATAAGGACGGCTGGCAAACTTATATCCACTGCGTTCCCGATGTGATACGTTTAGGCGACGGAACGTATTTTAACTCTTTGGCCACAGGCATAAGCGAATACTGGCTTGATGACAGCGGAAGTACTTATGTAGTATTCAATGAAAAAACTTCTTCTGATGATATAAGAAGCTTCGATGTTTTTGATAAAAACGGTGAACTTTTGAAAAATATTCCGTCTGCTATGCCGGAATGTCCATATAAGGATTTCAGAGGTAATGCAGAATATATGGAGAAATTCGGCTTTATTGAGAAGAATGGCGGCTACTATTACACGAAAGCTGACGGAACAGCAGTTTTTGCGTGGAGTGATTATACAGCAAGCGACAGCAGTGAGCCTGTAACGGAACCATTTATTGTCGAAAGTGATATTAACGGCTGCCCTGTTGTGGCTATTGAAACCGGAGCCTTTTCTAATTCAGCATTAACTGAAATAGTTTTGCCGGATACACTTGAATTTATTGACAGATTAGCTTTTTCAACATGCCGTAATCTTGAAAAAATAAATTTCCCCGAAAATCTAAAATATATTGGAAATCTTGCTTTTTTAGGATGTGATTCACTTAATGAAATAGAATTACATTGTCCGAATTTAAAAATTATGAAAGAAGCATTTTCAGATTGTAATGAGCTTATTAATGCTATTTTAGATGTAAAAGAAATTGATGAGTCGGCTTTTGTTTCCTGCAAAAAACTTCAATATGTGACTATAGGTGAAAATGTTACAAGGCTTGGTGCCAATGCATTTGAAAATTGCAGTGAGCTTGAAGCTTTGGAATTGTCTAAAGGAACAAAAATAATTGGTCAGGCTGCATTTTTGAATACTGAAATAAAATCAATAACACTTTTACCGACCGTTAAAATTATAGGTGCATATCCGCGAAAGACAGGCAGAGAATTCACATCCGGCATTGAATCACAGCCTGCAAGAAGACCTCTTACCGACGATCCGGTATGTGCATTTGACAGCGACTGTATTATATATGGCTACAGAGGGACAGAAGCAGAGCGCTATGCAAAGGAATGGAATTTGGAATTTATAGTTCTTGAAGCTGAATCAGGAGATGTAAATTTCGATGGCGAATTCAATATTTCTGATGTTGTCACACTGCAAAGATGGCTCGTAGGTAAGTCTAATACAGAATTAACTTATTGGAAATCCGCAGACCTATGCGAAGATGACCGACTTGACGTATTTGATCTTTGCATGATGAAACGTATGCTAATAGTTAAAATTAATTCAAATTAATTTTGACATACCCCTGTGTCACAGTGCGACGGCATAAATACACAACAGACCCCTGTGTCAAAAATTAATTTCCTGTGCAAAACAGAAAAATTCTCTTTTTCCTCTTGACAAGAGCGCTCATATGCGATAACATGAAGATGACGATATAGCTGTCAAAGCTCGTAAAGATTTAAGAATCTTTGCGAGCTTTTTTGTTTGCCTAAAAAAGTTTTCATTAATGCGCCGCAGAGTTATCTTGTGTGCGCCGCACAGTTGAAATACAATAAAATCAGAAAGGGGAAGTGACAAATGAACGAAAGAAAAAAGTTAGAATTCATAAGCAGCGTCACAATCATGAATACGCCAATGAAAAAGCAGCGATTTATTGTAGATGAAATGATTTATCCGGGACTTCATATACTGTCGGGCGACCCTAAAATAGGCAAGTCGTGGATGATGATGGATATGTGTTTGTCAATCGCAAAAGGAGAAAAGTTTCTCGGACGCAAGACTGAACAAGGGCACGTTGTGTACATGGCGCTTGAAGATACGTTTGTCAGCTTGCAGTCAAGGATGTATGAACTGACGGACGAGCCAAGCGGTAATCTTCAGTATGTGCTTCTCGGTAATTCTATAGGGAACGGACTTGAAGAAGATTTGCAGGAATGCAAAAGGCTGTTTCCGGATTTGAAGTTAGTTGTGATCGATACACTTCAAAAGGTCAGAGAAACTGTCGACATGAAATACGGAACGGATTACAGAGAACTGTCTGTTTTGAAAAGTATTGCCGATCAACTTGAAATTGCAATTGTACTTGTGCATCATAATCGTAAGACACATGATTCAAACCCCAACAATATGATTTCGGGTACGAACGGTATTGCAGGCTGCGCAGATGGTCTGCTTGTGTTCACCCGAAACAGTAATCAGGCTAAGCTCAATATCAGTGGTAGAGGCGCTCCGTCCTTGGAGCTGAATTTAATGAGAGAGAAAGCAAAGTGGAAACTGCTTGACGATGTTCCTGAATACAAACCCGATTTATTTCCCTCCGCTGTTCATGATTTTATGCGCGAAAAGAAAAATGTTAAAGGAACTGCATCAGAGATCTGTAAAATGCTGAATGAAAAGTTTCCCGAACAGGATTTCAATAACAACTGGCTGTACCGTGATTTGCTTCAGCACGATGACGAAGTCCGTTCGCTTGGAATAGACTACGGCAAGACAAAAAGCAACGGCATACGAAATATTTATATCAGTTATGATATTGAAAAGGACAGCAGTGGCAGTAAAAGACTGTGTGCTGAAAGTGTTGTCCCTGCCGTCCCTCAATGTCTTGAAAACATCCCAAATACGTTGATTGAGGCGACAGAGGAAAATAAATTGACTGTAGGTAATGCCGTCCCTGCTGTCCCTATAGCAAGCGGCTATTTCATACAGTTTGTTGCGGACAGACTTCATGCAAAGCTTTCAAGTCAGGGTTATGATGTGCCGAAGTTTAATTCGGAGAATCGAAAAAAATAAAGCCGATTTGCGCCCTCCTAAGATCAGTCGGGCAAGTTATCGATAGAAAGCATAAAAGCGGCACACAAGCAAACGTGGAGCGTTTGAGGGCGAATCAATAAAACTATGCAGAGGTGATGCGAAATGTGGAACTGACAGTTTGCACAAATGGAGAGACTTTGAGATGCTTCCGAAACTCAAAGATTATGTTGCAAGTTAAAGCATAGGGGTCAAAGCCCCCCTATGCAGCTACAGCGAACGAGCAAAGCTCGCCGCAAAAATGGCTGTTCTGCGAGGTTTTCGGAAATCTATTGTGCATAATTTCAATGGGGTCGTAAATTCAAATTTAGAATTATTCAGGGGTCGCAGAGCTGAAACATTAAGCTGAATCGGCGTATTTTGGGGAGTTGTGCATGATGTCAAATAATAAAAATCTAAGAAAGGAAAAATTAAAATGCTCAATTTAATATTTATAACGGGAGCGAACGCAAAGACATCAGGGAGGGTTATATATGGAAAATATTTACAAAGAAGTACAGGAAGACACAGGTTCAAGTCAGTATCGTCGCCGTCATAATTATATGCGCAGTGAAACTGTCATTGACGGAATTGTTTACAATATCAATTCAGTGTTTGACTTGAACTCAAAGTCTACAGCGGAGGATAAGCTGAAACTTCTCCTCAAAAATGCAGCTGAAAAAATGTCGTTTTAAATAGAATTATGCTGGACTTTCATGACCGATTGTGATATACTGTCTGTAATATCTCAATCGGTTTGACAGAGTCCATAAACGGACGGAAAGAGAGGTTTATCATGTCAGACACGAATAAGATAACGGCTTTGTACTGCAGGCTCAGCCACGAGGACGAGCTTGCCAGAGAAAGCAACAGCATTTCAAATCAGAAGGATATACTCCGCAAATACGCTGATGACATGGATTTTTCAACACTGAATTCTATATTGACGATGGATTTTCAGGAGTGAATTTTGAAAGGCCAGCTTTTAAACGCATGCTTGAGGACGTTGAAAATGGGAAAATAGAAACGGTAATTACAAAGGATCTGTCCCGATTTGGCAGGAATCATCTGTATGTCGGATTATACACAGAGGAAATTTTTCCGAAAAATAATGTTCGATATATTGCCATAAATGACAATGTGGACACCGCAAATTCAAACTCGTCGGGCATGGATATGGCAATGTTTTTCAACATATTTAACGAGTTCCATGTCAGAGATACAAGCAAGAAAATCAAAGCAAGCTGTGTGATAAAATCCGAAAGAGGTCAGCGAGTGGCATCCAGACCGCCTTACGGTTACATGAAATCTTCGGAAGATCACAACAAAATACTTCCGAATCCCGAAACAGCACCGATTGTAAAATACATTTTTCAGCTGTGTGCAGGAGGTCTGGGACCGGCTCAGATCGCCAACAGGCTTGAGAAAGAACAGATTTACACTCCGGCAATGTACGAATACAGCAAAACGGGAAACGTGATTTCCAACTTCGACACAAGCTATCCTTACCGCTGGAATCCTACTGTGGTAGCAAATATTCTTGAGGATGTAAGCTATATCGGGCATACTTGTAATTTCAGATTCGGCAGAGCTTCCTATAAGGATCATCGAAAATTAAGACTGCCGGAAAGCGAACATAAGCTGATTGAAAATACTCACGAGTCATTGATTGATGTCAATACTTGGGAGATCGTTCAGCGGCTCAGGCAGAGTAAACGCAGAAAAACAAGTCTTGGCGACAAAAGTATTTTCGCCGGAATCACATTCTGTGCGGATTGTAAACACAAATTATACTTCCACAGACACTCGCATGAAAAGCCTGAAAATTGGAAATTTGTCTGCTCCTTATACCGCAAAAATAGCAGGGAGCAATGCACCATGCACGGTATCAAGGAGAGCCATCTGAATGAAATTGTGCTTTCCGAAATCAGAAATGTGACCGAATTTGCAAGAGAGCGTACAGATGAATTCGCTGAGTTTATCAGTCATAAGTCGAATACCTCCGCTAAAAAGGAACTTGTTAATGCTGATAAAAAGCTGAAAAAGTGTGAAAAAAGGCTTGCGGAGGTTGAAACAATTTTTAGAAAGCTTTATGAAGATCATGTGCTTGGAACAATTGATGACGAGCAGTTCAGAATGCTGTCGCGGGGGTATACCGAGGAGCAAAATCAGCTTAAAGCTGATATTTCGGAGTTGAATAATTCAATATCCGAATTGAAAAATCAAAGTGCAAACACTTCAAAATTTACTTCGCTTGCTAAGAAATACACCGATATCACTGAGCTTACTCAAGAGATACTTCACACCTTTGTGTCGAGAATAGAAGTTCATGAAAAGCAGAAGGATGACAACGGCAGCGTTTCGCAGGAAGTCGATATCTACTTTACACATATCGGTACTGTGAAATAGCAAAAGGAAAAGGTCGAGCAATTACTCGACCTTGTACATAAGTTACGCTGTTCCCTATCTGCGCCGCGTAAATACGGGCTTTAAGGCGTTTTTATTTATATATGGTCGAGGTGACGGGACTTGAACCCACGGCCTCTGCGTCCCGAACGCAGCGCTCTACCAAACTGAGCCACACCTCGATAACATAAATATTATATCACATTTTTTTTATTTTGTAAAGAGGTATTTAAAAAAATTCCATTCATAACTATCAGCTTTACATTTCAGTGAATTTATTATATAATTAAAACCGGATAAAATAATTATATTCTTTTTAGGAGGAATGGTATGTCGTATAAAACACAAAGAAAATTTAAAATAAGATATGACAGGATCATTTCCGTTATTGTGATATTTATTCTTGCCGTCTATGTTGTAAAACAGCTTTTCGGAAATGAAGTTAAGGAGGAAATACCTACGTTGGCGTCCGGTTCCGATTCAGAGGAATTCAAGCCTGTTATATATCTCAGTCCTTCTAATCAGACCGATAATGCTTACGCCTCCGGAGATACTACCGAAGCAAAAGTGATGAGAAGCGTGAGCGACAGCGCCAGGAAATACCTTGAACAAAACGGAATTACAGTATATACGGCCGGAGAGGATTATTCTCTTCAGGAAAAGGTTGAGTTTGCAAATGAAAATAACGTAACGGCGCATGTGGCTATACATTCAAATGCCGGAGGCGAAAGCGGCAGCGGAGAAGGTACGGAATGCTTTTATAACCCTGAAATATACGGAAGTAAAATACTTGCGGAATATATTTACGGCAAGGTATCACGACTTACCCCTACGGAGGACAGAGGAATGTTCAACGGCGCAGAAGGGACGACCTATCTTTACGAGGTGGCAACGTCAAAGGCGGCGAGCTGTCTGCTTGAGGTTGAATTTCATGACACAGCAGAACACGCAAAATGGATAATCGAGCATACGGACGAGCTTGGCAGAGCAATATCCGACGGCATTATGCAGTATATAGCATACCTTGAAACGGCTGCCGCTGAGAAAAATACGGAAATACGGGAGGACAGCGTTGGAGAATAAAATCAACTATCATAAACGGCTTGAAAAAACAATAGAATCTTCATGCGCGGACGGACGGCGGCCCCTCATTCTCCTGCATAGCTGCTGCGGTCCCTGTAGCAGCTATGTTCTTGAATACCTGATTCAGTATTTTGACATATTGCTTTATTTTTTTAATCCTAATATACATCCGGAAACAGAATATATAAAAAGATTAGAAACACAGAAAGACGTTCTGATTAAAATGAAATTAAACGACACTGTAAAATTGATAGAGGGCAAATACGATCCCGATATATTTTTCAAAGCCGTTAAAGGTCTGGAAAATGAGCCTGAGGGCGGAAAACGCTGCGAAATATGTATTAAAATGCGCATAAAAGCAGCAGCGGAAACCGCCAGGGAATACAAAACGGATTTTTTTGCAACTACGCTGACCGTAAGTCCTCATAAAAATGCGGTTTATATAAATGAAACAGGGAATTCCCTGCAAATAGAAGATGGAATTCCCTATCTTGAATCAGATTTTAAAAAGAAAAACGGTTATAAACGGTCAATTGAATTATGCCGTGAGTATAATTTATACAGACAGAATTACTGCGGATGTATTTACAGTCTTAGAAATGACGATTAATCCAATATTCTTCCATCTGTGGATATTGTAACTATACTCCACGGTATAAACTTTCCGCTCGCCTGTAGAGCGCTTTTTGCAGCGTACTCTATTCCGCCGCAGCACGGTACCTCCATACGCACTACCGTAACGCTGTTGATATCGTTGTTTTTTATTATTTCTGTCAGCTTTTCAGAATATTCGGTATTATCAAGCTTTGGACATCCGATAAGCGTGATTTTGTTTCTTATAAAATCCTTATGAAAGTCAGCGTATGCGTAAGCCGTGCAATCTGCGGCTATCAGCAGATTCGCTCCGCTGAAATAGGGAGCATTAACCGGCGCAAGCTTGATCTGTACGGGCCATTGTCTTAATTCTGAAGAATGAACCGTTTTTTCCGGCGAATTTTCAGCTTTTCGCTCCAGCGTTTTGGATTGAGTTCCCGGACATCCGCACGGCAGCGGTTTATCAGCAGAATTGTTTTTTGCCGTCTTATTTTTCATTACGGCTTTTTCGTCGTATGCCGCGGCTTCCCGTTCCACAAAGGTTATCGCACCTGTGGGACAAGCCGGCAGACAATCTCCAAGACCGTCGCAGTAGTCGTCTCTTAATAGTCTTGCCTTCCCTTCTATCATACCGATTGCGCCTTCGTGGCAGGCCTCGGCGCAGAGACCGCATCCGTTGCATTTCTCTTCGTCTATATTAATAATCCTTCTAATCATTTTATTTCCTCCGTAAAAATTGTTTATTGGTTTTCTGCTGTGACTAAATTATAATACAGATAATAAAATAAGTATGTTGTTAAAACAACATTTCAGGAGGAATTATGGATTCTGAAAATTTACTTAAAACAAAATTGTTTAAAAATTTAAACGACAACGAATTTCAGATACTCGCAAGAAACCTTGGATTTTATAAACACAAATTTAAAAAGGGTGAAAATATACTCCGTACCGGAGAAACCATAAATTCATTCGGACTTGTGATTTCAGGCAGCGTAAATATAGAGTATAACGATATTTTCGGAAATACAAATATAATAGGAAACGCGGATTCAGGACAGGTATTTGCGGAAGCTTACTCCTGCCTGCCGGAGGAACCGCTGATGGTGAGCGTTTCAGCCGCCGAAGATTGCGAGATTCTTTTTATAAGCACGAAAAATATTTTTTCCGGCATAATCGGCGATTATGATGTTTACAGTAAATTCATATCAAATCTAATAGCTGTGCTTGCCGGAAAGAATATCGGATTATCAAGGAAAATAAACGATATTACGCCAAAAACAATTCGCGAACGTCTTATTTCCTATTTGTCATCTCAAGCCGTCAAGCAGGAATCCAATTATATAACGATACCGTTTAATCGCCAGCAGCTTGCGGATTATCTTTGCGTAGACCGGAGCGCAATGTCCAACGAATTAAGTAAAATGAGGCGCGACGGCTTACTGACCTTTGATAGAAATATGTTTAAGCTGAATTTATCTGCATTCATGGATAAATGACTTGTTTACCTTAGTCTTTACATCCCTGCGGCTTCTGCATATAATTGTTTTATCAGAATATTTACCGCATACTGAATTAAAACGCTTTCTCCGATCAGCTTTTCTGCCTTCATAGAGCACCCATTTTACAAATTCTGAATCAAGCTTTTCCGGACATCCCTCCGTTATGCTTTCTCGGCTTTTTTTCTTATATGTTAAATATCTTTTTAAAGCTCCTATAAAACACCTTATCCGTGAAAAATTCATAAAAATAATAAGATCAGATTCTTTCATTCTGCGGTCATAAAGCCAGTTATTGTAATTTCCGTCTATTACCCATTCATTATTTTTGAGAAAATTCTCTATTATTTCGATGCATTCCTGTTCAGGCCGTTCCTTCCAACCGGGAAGAAATCTTACTTTGTCAAGATACAAAAGCGGAACGTCGGAAATTTCGCTTAATTTCTTTGCAAGCGTCGATTTTCCCGATCCGCTGTAGCCTATTACTGATACTTTCATTTTTTACACCTCCGCAAATAAAAACCGTACCGGATACAACCGGTACGGTTCATTACATTTCACTTCTGTTTTCAAGAGCCTTAAATAAGGTTACCTCGTCCGCATATTCAAGATGCCCGCCGACCGGTATTCCAAATGCCAGCCGCGTAACCTTTATTCCTAAAGGCTTTAGTAATCTTGCAATATACATGGCCGTAGCCTCCCCCTCAACGGTTGGGTTTGTAGCCATTATAATTTCGCGGATATTTTCCTTGCCGACTCTATCAAGCAGTTCCTTTATTTTTATATTGTCCGGACCGATTCCGTTAATCGGAGACAGCAGACCGTGAAGGACATGATAGGCTCCGCCGTATTCATTAGTTCTTTCAAAGGCCGTAACGTCTTTAGGCGTTTCAACAACGCAGACAACAGAATCGTCTCTGTTGGTATCAGAGCAGATCGGACAAACGTCGAATTCAGTTAGATTCTGACATATCTTGCAATAGCCGACATCTGTTTTGGCTGAAATTATAGCTTCTGCAAATTGCCTGGCTTCTTCCTCGCTCATTGACATAACGGCATATGCCAGCCGCTGAGCAGTTTTCATGCCGATACCCGGCAGCTTTGCAAACTGTTCAGAAAGAACTATCAAAGGAAGCGCGCTGTTATCAGCCATATTATCTTAGAATAATCCCGGCAGCGCAACTCCGCCGGTTATTTTATTCATTTCCTCTTCGGTAGTTTTTTCAACGTTTGCCATGGCCTCGTTTATTGCGCTGATAACCAGATCCTGAAGCATTTCTATATCTTCCGGATCAACTACCTCCGGCTTGATAGTAAGCGATTTGATATTTTTCGCACCTGTTACCACTACCTCTACCTGTCCGCCTCCGGAGGTTGCGGAAAATTCTCTCGCTTCTATATCGTTCTGAAGCTCTGTTATTTCATCCTGCATTTTCTGAGCCTGCTTTATCATAGAATTCATATTCTGAGCTCCGCCGATATTCTTAGGTACTCTTGATTTCATTTTTCTAACTCCTTTATATTTAAGTATAAGTATTTTTAGTTTAAGGCTGGAAATATATTTTATTCAAAAGGCTGCCTTAACTTTATTCAACAGCGGTTTCAATGCCGCTGTTTATAGCTTTTTCTACCAGCTCGTCAGCCTTTTTCTGTTCATTCTGCGCTGCCGAGCATCTTGCCTTGATAATATACGGCTTACCCATAACTGTCTGGATTGCCTTGTCAAGCTGAAGCGCATTATCCTTTACTTTAAACAGCTTAAGGAAAAATTTATTTTTTGCGTCAATCAGCATGATATTTTTATACACATAAGCCATAGAACCGGTAAGCGTTCCCGAAACCGAAGGGCATATGCGCATAAATTCCTCTAAAACGTCGGACCATTCCGCAAGCTGCTTAAAATCCGACAGCTTAGGACTTGCTTCGGAATTTACCGGAGCGGCATTGCTTTGCAATTCTCTGTCCGCATTGGCAGCCGATATTTCATTAGGTTTATTTGAACTGTTATCCGACTGTTTTATTTTATCATAAATTTGAGTATTGTCAAGTGTTTTTTGTGAAATCTGTCTTGCACACAGCTTTATAAGACACATTTCTATTTCAACGCGCTTATTTAACGATCTTCCTATTTTTTCATTACAATCCTGTAAAATATTAAGCTTGCTTAATATCTCCTGCAAATCCATTTTTGCCGCGATTTCAGTCAGCCTTTGGATTTCGTCAGGCATACAGGCAAGCAGTTCCGAGCGTTCGGGACATACCTTAATAAGCATTAAATTACGGAATTGCTCCGTCAATTCAACGCAAAGCTTTTGCATATCCTTTGATAAACTGTAAAGATTGTCCGCAACCGCAAGAGCGTTTCCTGGATTTTTTTCAGCGGAAGCGTTTATTATTTCAAATAAATGCTCCCGACCGGCAATTCCGGCAGCGGCAGAAACCGTATCGGAATCTATATTGCTTGAAAACGCCGCGCACTGATCCAAAAGCGATAAGGCGTCTCTCATACCGCCGTCCGAAAGCTTTGCAATAAAACGCGCCGCTTTTTCATCAAGAGATATATTTTCCTGATCGGCAATATATAAAAGACGTTTGGTTATATCGTCCGGAAGTATACGTCTGAAATCAAAACGCTGGCACCGAGATGAAATCGTGGCCGGAACCTTATGCACCTCGGTTGTCGCCAGAATAAATTTTACATACTCCGGAGGCTCCTCCATTATTTTGAGAAGCGCATTGAAAGCGTTGGGAGTAAGCATATGGACTTCGTCGATTATATATACTTTATATCTGCATCTTTCAGGCGTGTAGGCGGCGCCGTCTCGAAGGTCGCGTATATCGTCAACGCCGTTATTTGACGCCGCGTCAATTTCTATAATATCAGAAAGAGCAAAATTATCCGCGTCATGGCAGACGCTGCATTCGAGGCAGGGATTTCCGTCTGATTCGTCGAGACAGTTTACAGCTTTAGCAAAGATTCGTGCGCATGTTGTTTTTCCTGTGCCTCGGGATCCTGTAAACAAATACGCATGAGCCGTTCTGCCGCTTTTGATTTGATTTTTTAAAGTGGTTGTTATATGCGGCTGTGAAATAACGTCGTCAAAGGACAGCGGCCGCCATTTTCTGTATAAAGCCTTGTAAATAACGGTCACCTCCATATGAATCTCGCTATTTTCGGCAATGTAATTATTTTATAATAAAAAATTTTTTATATAAAAATTTCCGGAACATAGGTGTGCAGGCTGACTGCGGCACACAAAACGATCCGCTTAATGCTGCTCGGTTCCCCGCCTGACATGGTTCACGGTGTTTCATTGCACAGGGCCCGCACACCTATATTCCGGAATAATTTAATTCCTATTAAGTATCTTCATTATTATATCATATTTAAAAATAAATTTCAAGTGTTTTATAGGATTTTTATAGATTTTCTTGAAGAATACTTTCAGCTTTATTGTAAAGTTACCGTGAACGCACATTAATTATTATCCGAACCGACGTTTGAAATATTCATTAGCTCTATAAGAGAAAGGGCTGTTTTATTGTTTTTTTGATTATAAAACATGCTTTAGCCTTCGTTTTTACTCTACCTGCTATTTACCTTTAACTTAATCGTATCAGTATAATCCTTTTATTGGAATCACAGTATGAAAAACCGTAATTATGTGATAAATATAATTGAGTTGTCGAAATGGAAATCGCTAAGCACATTGCTATTGAATATTCTCATTTACCCCCAAAAAGTAAATGCTGTTGCCGTGAAAAAAATGCTTGACAATTTATCGTAAGTATGATATAATAATTTATATTGATTATAAGGTGATTTTATATTTTTGAATTTGAGCCGAGTAAAAATTTCAGATTCATAATATATGCGGATATGGCGGAATAGGCAGACGCGCTGGCTTCAGGTAGAGTTATGTCTGTGTAAAAAATGGTTTCGCTGTTCATTACAGCATATTTTGTGGAACAACTTGTAAAAGTCCATCTCGGTTTTGAATCTGAGCTGAGTAAAAATTTCAGATTCATAATATGTGCGGATATGGCGGAATAGGCAGACGCGCTGGCTTCAGGTGCCAGTCGGGGAAACTCGGTGCAGGTTCAACTCCTGTTATCCGCACCAACGACAAAAAAGGCTGTAAGCAAATAAGAGCTTACAGCCTTTAAATTATGCAGTTTTGGATTCATCAGTTTCAATAAAAACACTTGTGCTGCCGCTAAAATCTCCGTTCATCTCAAAGTTTACGTCAAGACTTTTGTCCTCGTTCTGGTGAATAGTTATCTTTTTTACCAGCATTCTAAGATTGACGTCAGATATCGTACCCTCGGACAGTATTTCATCAAGTATCTGCGTTGTATTTTTAAGCAGTTCTTTTTGATGTTTACAGACCTTGTCATATTCTTTGAGTTCCGCTATCTTTTTTTCAAGGAATCCTATTTCTTCCTCACGCTTAGCTATCATACTGTTGTAGACTGCAGCGTGTTCCCTATCGCCGATACGCTCTATGATTAAATCTTCGATTTGTTGTTTAAGAGTTAGTATTTTATCGGTATTAGTTTGAATCTGCTGTTCATATAATGGTTTCTTTCTGAGCCAATCCCTGACGATTTTATCGTACTTATCGCTCTCAGATAAGATGTTATCTCTTAGTGATTTCACTTCGTTTTCCACAAGTTCGTCAAGCTGACTTTCTCTGACTGTATGCGGAGTGCAATATTGCTTGCCGTAGCGATGATTGCTGCTGCAGGTGTATTCAACGTATTCGTTCCCACGCCATTTTCGTCTGCGGGCTGTGAATCCGGCTCCGCAGTCGGCGCATTTTATCAGTCCCGCATACCGGTGAAGCCTCCTGCCGTTTTTTGAGCGCGGATTGATTTTTGAACGCTGTTCCAGTAAAAACTGAGCCTGATTCCAAGTAGCTATATCAATTATAGGCTCGCAGAAATTCTCATGCCGATACTGTTCTTCTGGCGGAATAAAGGTTTTTGTTTTGTAGATTTTAGAGGTTACAGTTTTGTGATTGACCAGAGTTCCAATGTATAGTTCATTAGAAAGCATTCTTTTAACGGAAGTCTGTGCCCATAAATATCTTTTGGAAATATCCGGCTTCCAGTCGGCAAGCTTTCTGTTAAAATAGTAATCCGGCGATCGAATACCGTCCGCGTTCAGCTTTTTAGCAATCGTTGTCAAGCCGTAGCCGCCGACGTAAAGCTTGAATACATCACGCACAATCCAAGCTGTTTCCTCGTCGATTACCACCTCGTTTGTGTTTTTATCCAAACGATAACCGAGCGGTAAAGTAAGTACAAGACCTTTGTTTTTCTGCTTCTGCCGCATACCGGCCTTAACCTTTTTGCTTATGTCTTTAGCGTAAAAATCATTAAAAATTTGCTTGAAGCCGATCATTAAATCGTCGTTCTCATTGGTTGAATCGATACCCTCGGTTACGGAATATACCCTGACATTATTCTGCCGCAGATGGTCAATGAACAGCTCCGTTTGAGTACGATGCCGTCCGAGTCTTGATAAATCCTTGACAAGAACCACATCTATTTTACCCTCGTCGACAGCGATTTCGAGTTCTCCCAGACCTTTTCGGTTAAAAGTCATTCCGGAAACGTTGTCGTCGAAGCTCTCGCCTATGATGTCATATCCGTTTTGCTCTGCATAATCAACTAAAATTTGCCGCTGATTATTAAGCGAATTCATCTCCTCGTCCTCGTCGCGAGATAATCGATAGTACAGCCATGCTCTCATAAATTTTTCCTCCAATCCGATTTTTCCGGCAGGCTCGCAGGGTGTGCCCGCCTTTACGACAGACACTACCACACAAGACCTTTAAAGTCCAGCAATTACGCTGTTTTCGAATAATTTTCTACCTTATCAATAAAATTGGAGCCGGAGCGTCTGGGCATACTTCCTGAATTTAAATAGTCCAGAATCATTGACTCCATAAACGAATGAAATAATTTTCTGTCGCCGTTGTATGTAACGACGACCATATTGATTTTAGGGGGATCTTTTCTTTTCGCCATCCTATCGCTCTCCTGAAAATTAACGTCAATCCTTTTCTGCCTGTGAATTTTAAATTATCCATTTTAACTTTTCCTTTCCATTTAGCTGTTCTGATACTCCGCAGCGTCCTCGTAATCAATGATGCCGTTGATTTTCCTCACCTCGTTTACGCACATAGCGTGAAGACTGTTAAGCGTATCATCGTCAACCTCGTTTACAGCGGCGGTCATATGCGAAAGCTTTCCAAGCTCCACAGCGACCTTGAAAAGCAAACGTGCAAGTCTCTGCTCCGTACCCTTTATCTGCGCCTTGACCGTTTCTGTTATCATAGGAGAGAGATAGTTTATGTTATCTTCCTCGTTGAGATAGCCGATGTAGAACTTAACGGCTTTCTCGATAAACTCCGTTTTCGATGAACAGTTGTCCCCGCGGTACTCCTGTTCGATCTTCTTAATTGTTTCCGGCTGAAAATACACAGCCATTCTTGTCTTTGCCATAAATCTGCTCCTTTCCATGCTTCGACCCCTGAGTAAATGCCGATTTTACGCGCTTTTCGGTATCTGTGACGCCTGAATTCAACTTAAATCCTATTTCCGGCGCCATAAGACAGCCGTTGGAACATTGTACGATCCTCTTATACAAACGGCGTATTTAGGGCGTTTCCGCGGCGGGCTTTGCTCGTCCGCTGTGAACGGTCTGGGGGCTTTGACCCCTGACCTTTAACTAGCAAGTAAATATTCAGAAGCCTGTTGATTACTTAAAAGTCTGATTTGTGAAATATCCTTATCCCACACTTTACATCACCTCCGTAATAGTTTATTTATCCGCCCGCAAACGCTCTACGTTGGCTTGTGCGGCGTTTTTATGCTTCATGCCGATACGTTCCCGATTGAATTTGGGAGAGCAAATTCGGGCGGATTTGGCTTTGATTTCAGCGTGACGGCAACTTTCAATCGTGACAGTAAAAATCACTTTTAAAATTCTGCTGTCACGGACGTGAAACAACGCTATACAGACGTTTGTGACATCTCGATGCGCCTTTCCGTGACAGTAACTCCGCTGCCGTTTTTACTGTCACTGCCGTCACGCTCATAGTCATAATGAAGAATAATTTTACGTCCGCCATGAACACGTTTGTACTGAAAATCGATTCCATATTTTCTAAGTTTGTAACCATTCTGAACAAGTTCACGAGTCACACGATTGGAATGAAATTTTTCATCGCTGACAAGCTTTAGCTGCTCTACCAATTCGGTAGCTGAGCCTTCAAAATGAATTTTCGTTTTGATGAACAGATAAACAGCAGCAAGAAAAATGTTATCTTTACTTTTTGCTTCATTAAGCTCGTCAGTTACAATCCATTTTTTCAAGTCGTTTTCAAACTGCAAATTGATTTCTGCATTTTCAATATCACGCCCTACGCAGTACAGCTTTGCGGTACGGCTTCCACGTTTGCTTTCAACAAGAACCATGCTGCCGTCAACGCAACCGCTCAGTCCTGTTGAACCGGAAATCATATTGAACGGATCGCTGTCGAAACACTTTCGAGTATGGTGTACAAGTAAGATTGAGATTTCAAGCTTATCCGCAATACTTTTCAGAACAGAAAGTTCTTTATAGTCAGAACCATAGTTTGAATCTGTTTCATTACGAACCATTTGCAGAGTATCGATAAACACAATTTTTAAATCTACATGCATAGATTTAAACTTTTCAATTTCCTCTTCCAAACCATTCCCAATTGTATCAGCCATTACTGCAAAGTGCAGATTATCAGTGGGTTCGTCCGTCAACTCATACAAACGTTTTTGTATTCTCTCAAAGCTGTCCTCCAAGCAAAGATACAGTGCAGTTCCCTTTGAAGTTTCCTGACTTAACACTTTTTCTCCTTTTGCTATAGACAAGCACATATCAAGTGATAACCACGATTTTCCCACTTTAGGCGCTCCTGCCAGAATGTAAAGACCTTGCGCAATTAAACCGTCAACTGCAAATT
>ERZ791607.1118-NODE-1118-length-20984-cov-4.573845_pt1 | contig 20984 bp, 16 predicted proteins | sample MGYA00509964_ERZ791607 | MGnify/ENA primary metagenome ERZ791607 (study PRJEB30046, sample SAMN00791907) | human gut metagenome | study: EMG produced TPA metagenomics assembly of the A metagenome-wide association study of gut microbiota in type 2...
CCACATAATTCGCCTGATTGAGCATGCCGCTCCAGTTGGAGGCGTTGCTCAGGATCTCGATATAGCTGGTATCGCCCTTTTCATACAGATAACGGAGACGCTTCTTCATTGCAAGATACTGTGCATCCTCCTGCGCCTTTGCTACATAAGCCGGATTCTTCGCTGCCATCATTCCAACTGGAATATAAAACATATTGGCAACGCAGTGTTCAAAACCGCCTACAACGAAAGCACAGATCGGGAAGAAGATCGCCCATACCTTTCCGGCAATATCACGTGCAGAAGTCGCCATCAGTACTGCAAGGCAGACAAGAATGTTACACAAAATACCGGAGGTGATGCCCTGTACCGGTGAGATCGCGATCTTGCTGACAGCAACTTTGATCGTATAAGCACCGAGAAGACCACCGGAGTAATTTAAGTTTCCGCTGAAAACGATCAGTACGTCCACGCAGAGGGCACCGATCAAATTGCTGAAAAATACGATGAAAAGGTCACGGAACAGTCCGGCCCAGGTTACCCGTTTGTCAAATACGTCCATAATGATCAGACAGTTTCCGGTAAAAAGTTCTCCACCTAAGAATACGATCAGCATCAATCCGACCGGAAAGATCACACCTGCCAATGCTCTTGCCACTCCGACATTTTCTACTGCGTGTGCCGCTGTGCTGCTTGTAGCACCGCCGAAAGGAATAAACGCACCGGCCATGATGCCGAGCAGAATCATTTTTCCAAGTGGAAGACGGGTTTTGTTCTCGCAGGCCTTGATACTCAGATCAATGACTTCTGCGGGAGTGTTAAAATGATTGTCTATGATATAACTCCTTATTCTTTTGTAATTCGGCAGCTCTCTTGCTTTAAATGGTAACACAGTAAGAGAACTGCCGTTGTTATATTGCTATTCGTCAAGAATTTAACGAGAATATTTTATACTAGAAAATATTGGATTTCAAGAGTGGAAAGGTATGTTTATATATAGATACAATAACAGGTATTACTGTTCACAAGCTCCTTATAAAAAGTAACGCAGTTTATCTGAAAAAAGCATTTTCGGAGCAGAAGAACGGCACAATCTCTTAGTTTTATCTTATGGGAGCATATCACACAGTGATCTCTCTTTTTTAATTTGGTGAATGAATATTTCCAATCAGGTTTAACCGAGTTCCAACACATACAGAAACTGTGCAGGCAATAGGAACATCATCTTCAGATATAAAGTTTGTTACAAGAAGTAAAGTGTCTTCTTCAGATAATTGTAAAAGCTCAGTTAAGGTTTGCTTTGTAATTAAAGATAAAGAATCAAGAGCCTCATTTTCATAAATTCGTATGAAAAAAGACTGTACTAAGGTTGGTGGGATTTCTTTCATCTGAAACAAACCAGGGTAAATGGTATTATATTCAGTTTTTATTGCATCACAAGAAAAAGCGATGATTGTTTCATCAACACTTTCTAGAGAAGACGAAATAGTAATATTATAATCATTTGTTATACATAAAAAATTATGAATAATATTGCTCATAATTGTTGGTAAGAAATTTTGAGCTTCGGCTTTATAAGAATGGTCTTTTAACAGACTATCTGCTTCGGGAAAACTGAAATAACACAATGTCCGATTTATTTTTTGGGGACAAACAAAATAACCTTTTCCACGATGACTATAGATAATTCCCTTGTCGATCAGTTTCTGCAAACCATTACGAAGTGTAATTCGGTTTACATTTAACGATGTGGAAAGTTCTCTTTCAGTTGGAAGTTTGTCATGTGGTTTTAATTGATGTTCATTTATATATTGTAAAACAAATTCTTCAATTTCATCTGTTAGAAGCTGATAAATCTTAGGCATAATTGTTGTAAATCCTCTCTAAAAAATTATATAACAAACTGTGCATTTACTTGATAAATACCATTTTTGAAAATGCCATCCGTATAATATTTGCTGAATTCAGGCCGTACAAGAACTTCCGTATATTCGACAACCTGGTTATCAATCAGCGAGGATGTAATATCAACGTAAATAACAGAAGTATCATTTTCCAAATTAAGAAAACGTGCGTCCGTGTTATGAACTTTTGTTGTAGAAAAAGCATGGCTAATATCATAAATCTTTATATTATTGGTTCGAAAAAGATCATACAAAGAGTAAATCTGAAAATCAATATTTTCAATATCAGGGATACTGTCATGTAAAATATAAGTATTTTCAATAGCTATAGGCTGTTCATTTCCGAGACGAAGTCGAAGCACCTGAAAAATCTTCGTATCTTCTGATACATCGAAAATCTTTGAAAATTTGTAACCGGCTTTTCGAGTCATTGTATTTAAAATTTTACTGGAAGGGTCATAGCCGGCTTTCTTTAGCAACTCACTCATACCTTTAAAATGCTTGGAAGAAAAATCAATATCTTTTAGCATAATGTAAGTTCCCTTTCCGTGATATTTTTTTAAAATGCCTTCAGTACACAGCTGTTCAATTGCTGAGCGAACTAAGGAACGGCGTACATCAAAAGATTTTGCTAATTCACGCTCAGAAGGAAGAGCAAGACCAAAAACATATTCATTGCTGTTGATTTTCTCTCGTATAATTTCTGCAAGTTGTTGGTATGAAAGATCCATAGTTATATCTCCTAAAATAACAGAATTACTAGACACGGTGTAGCACAAAAAGTAACAAATAAGGTTTTCTGAGCTTATTATACCAAACAAAAATAGAAAAAGAAACCTAAAAAGCAAAATTTGTATAATAAAAAATAAAAGTGGTTGACATTACAAAAATAGCGTGGTATATTAAAAATGCGAAGTGGTTACAACACTAAGCTATGCGCATAAAGTTAAAATTATTAATTATTATTTTGATTATGGAGGAACCAGAATATGTACGGATATGAAGACAAAACTTACAATGAAGTATTAACTCAGGCAGTAAACAATATTGAAGAAATCAATCAGGCAGTAGATGCTATTTGCGAGAAGGGATATAAGAACCTTTATCTTGTGGGAACTGGTGGAACTTATGCGATGGCAAGCCCATTATCTTATCTCATTAAGACAAATTCAACAATTCCGTGGTATTATGAAATTGCAGCAGAACTAGTTACAGCCAAACCAAAACAACTCACAAAAGATTCTGTTGTAATTACAGCATCTCTTTCAGGAACAACAGTAGAGACAATCAATGCAGCAAAATATGCAAAAGAAGTTGGTGCAACAGTAATCGTTCTTGTAGGTGAAAAGGAATGCCCACTTACTGAGTATGCAGATTATGTGTTTGAAAACAGAACAGCATCCAATGATAATCTTGTTGAAGAAATTTATATTCAGTATTTTGCACTGGGTGCAAGATTCATGAAAAACAACGGAGAATTTCCAGAGTATGAAAAGTTTATTGATGCTCTGAAACAGATGCCGGAAGTACTTCAGAAAGTAAGAGAAGATAATGACGAGCGTGCTCTTGCATTTGCAGAGAAACATAAAGATACAAAATTCCATATGTGTGTAGGAGCTGGAAACACATGGGGAGAAACATATTGCTTCGCAATGTGCGTACTTGAAGAGATGCAGTGGATCGCAACAAAATCTATCCATGCAGCAGAGTTCTTCCATGGAACAGTGGAAATGACTGAAAAAGATATGAGCTTTATGCTTTTCAAAGGTGAAGATGAGACAAGACCATTACTTGATCGTGTTGAAAAATTTGTAAGAAAATATTCAGATGTAGTTCAGGTATGGGATACAAAGGATTATGAACTTAAAGGAGTTGATCCAAGCGTAAGAGGACTTGTTTCACCACTCGTTATGGCTGCACAGCTTGAAAGAGTTAGCGCACATTTTGAGCATGTAAGAAATCATAGTCTGGAAATCAGAAGATATTACAGAACAGTAGAGTACTAAAATTAAGATGAAATAAGGAAGTGGAATAGTATGAGGAAATTATTAGTAGCAACTCATGAAAGATTTGCATCAGGGATTATGGAGACATTCAAATTAATCATGGGTGAAAATGAAAATATTTCAGAAATCAGTGCATATGTTGAACCAGGGTTTGATATGCATAAAGAAGCAGAAAAGAAGATTCATGAATTGGATGAAGAAGATGAACTGATTATTGTTGCAGATATTATGGGTGGAAGCATCGCTAATGCGTTTTCCTCATACATTCAATCTGAGAAGATACATATTATAACAGGGTTGAATCTTCCTTTACTGATTGGTCTGGCACAGGATTTGGATTCAGATGTTTCAACAGATGAATTGATAGAAAATGCAATTCAGATGGGAAGAGAAGGAATTGTAGATCTGAAAAAAATGATTGAAGAAAATAGCAATATAGAGGAGGATTTCTAATGATTAAATTATTAAGAGTAGATGAGAGATTGATACATGGACAGGTTGCTTTTGCATGGACAAATTCATTGAAAGCAGATTGTATTCTGATAGTAAATGATGCAGTGGCAGCAGATAAGCTCCGTAGCAATTCATTGAAAATGGCTGCTCCGGCGGGCGTGAAGTTTGTTGTAAAAACATTGAAAGATGCGATTCCGTTGTTGAATGGAACAAAGACGGATAAATATAAGCTGTTTCTGATTGTTGATAATACATCAGATGCGTTAGAACTAGTGAAAAATGTAAAAGATGTTGATCACGTTAATCTTGGTAATATGAAACTGACAAGTGAAAGAACAATGATTACTCCGTCTCTTGCAGTATCTGAAAAAGAGAAAGAACAGATTCATGAGATGGTTGCGGCAGGTGCAGAAGTTGAATGTAGAGCTGTTCCTACAGATAAAAAAGTCATGGCAGAAAGTTTAATCTAAACCGTTATAGTAGTAAGAAAGAAGGAGGAAATATCATGTTAATACCGGCAATTCTTGTGTCTATTGTCGCTCTTCTTGCAGCAATGGATGAGCAGTTGTTTGGAGCATCTATGATGGCTAGACCGTTGTTTACAGGTCCAATTATAGGTCTGATTATGGGAGATCTTCAAACAGGTGTAATTATTGGAGCAACATTGGAATCAATGTTCATGGGATCTATTATGGTTGGAAGTGCTGTTCCACCGGAAGTATATGCTTCTAGTATTTTAAGTATTGCAATTGCAATTCAGACAGGAGCAGGAACAGGAACAGCTGTAGCACTTGCATTACCACTGTCTGTATTCCTGCAGCTGTGGAGAAACTTCTGTTACGCGATTCCTGGAAGTTGGGCAGGAAAACAGATTGAAAGAGCACTTGATGAGAGAAATCTGAAAAAAGCAAACCTGTTACATTTAACAGTAGTGCCACTGTCAATTGGAATCCCTTCAGCACTTTTGGTTTTCATCGCATTATTCTTCGGTTCTGATGGAATTAATAGTGTACTGAATATGATTCCTGAGGTGGTACTGAATGGATTTAATGTTGCAGCAGGAGTACTTTCTTGTGTAGGACTTGCGCTTTTGATTAAAATTATGTCTAACAACAAAATACTTCCATACCTTTTCCTCGGATTTGTAGCAGTTATGTACCTTGGAATGGATGTGATTGGTGTTGCAGTTGTAGGATTATGTATCGCATTTCTTGTAGTAAATAATATGCAATTTGATGAGGAGGATGATTTCTGATGGAAGAAAATAAAAGAACAGAATTAGACAAAATAAATGAAAAAAAGGAAATCATGACTCCTAAGGATTATAGAAGTATTTTCTGGAGATCATTTACGATTCAGGGATCATGGTCTTTTGATAAAATGATGGCGTATGGATATATGTATGCAATTGAAAAGCCATTGCGTAAAATATATCCAAATGATGATGATTTTTATGCAGCGTTGAAAAGACATACAGAAACATTCAATGTAACTCCACATGTTTCTCCATTCCTTATGACACTTGGTGTGGCAATGGAAGAAGAAAATGCAAAATCAGATACTTTTGATACATCTTCTATTAATAATGTAAAGGTTGGTCTGATGGGACCTATGTCTGGAATAGGAGATTCCTTCTTTTGGGGAACATTTAGAGTAATTGCTGCAGGAATTGGAATTGGACTTGCAAAAAGCGGAAACATTCTTGGCGCAGTGATTTACTTCCTATTATATACAGCAATTCATTTTATTACGAAAATTCTTGGTGGAAAGTATGGATATAAGATGGGAACAAAATTCCTTGAGAATTCAGAAGAAAATCATTTGATGGACAAGCTTTCCATGGGGGCATCCATTCTTGGTATGACAGTAATAGGTGCAATGATAGGAACGATGGTCTCGTTACAAACAACCCTAAGTTTTACATTGGCAGGAACTGAAACAACATTACAATCAATTTTCGATCAGATTTTCCCGGGAATTCTTCCGTTAGGAGCTACATTCCTTTGTGTAGCCCTGTTTAATAAAAATGTTAAGACAATTTATATTATACTTGGCATATTTGTCTTATGCATTTTAGGATGTGCAATTGGAATCTTCTAAAGTAATTGTTATCTTTGATGTAGATGGCACAATCAATCAGACAGAAGTATATGCAGTAAAGGCATATAGAAAAGCCTTGGAAGAAGTAGGGAAAACTGGGTTTTCGGATAAAGAATTTATAGAACGGATCGGGGCTCCATTTGAGCAGGATGTAAGATATTTCTTTGGAGAGAATCAATCTGAACAAGTGGAGATATTCAAAACATTAATTCAGAAATATTGGATTGATGGAATGAAAGAGTCAGCAAAAACATTTGAAGGAATCCATCAAATGTTAGAAGAGTTAAAAGAAAAAGGATATAAGTTGGCAATCTGTTCTAATGCATCAAAATGGGAGTTAGATATTATTTTAAGAAAATTAGAAGTAAATGATTATTTTGATGTGATCCAGGGGGTTACAGAAAAAAATAACAAAAAGTATAGTCTGGAAGAACTATTACTGAGAGAAAAGCCAGAACTTGCAGTTATGGTAGGTGATCGAAGTTATGATAAAGAGGCTGCCAGATATAATCAGATTCCATTTGTTGGTTGTAAGTATGGATACGGAAAACCAGAAGAATTAAGTGATTGTAAATATAGTGTCGAGACGGCATTAGAGCTGTCGAGAATAATTGATGAAATTATTTCAGCAAGGGGAGGAGCGGATTAGTCCGAACCTCCTTTTTTAAATGGTAAAATGTGAAGAAGAAACCTTATAAAGTGTTGCAGAGGAGACAAATATGAGTGAATTTATAGAAAGTATACAGATGTGGATAAATAATTTGTCTGTGAACTCGATAATTATTTTCATAATGATGATCTTTATGCTTATCGGAGCAGTTGATAGAATCCAGGGAAACCGATGGGGATATGGGCAACAATTCGAGGAAGGATTTCATGCAATAGGACCGATGATGCTGGCAATGGCAGGGGTAATTGCGGCGGCACCAGTCTTAGCAATAGTGCTAAAACCAATTGTTGTACCTATATATCAGCTGATAGGAGCTGATGCATCTATGTTTGCGGGAACCTTACTTGCAAGTGATACAGGGGGATATCCTTTGGCAATGGAACTTGCAGGGAATAATGCGGTAGGAAACTTCTCAGGGTTATTAGTAGCAAATATGTTAGGGGCAACGTTAGTTTTTACTTTGCCAGTAGGAATGTCCTTGGTGAAAGAAAAAGATTATCCTTATCTTGGTGCAGGTGTTTTGGCAGGAATAATAACAATACCTATCGGATGTTTGGTCGGAGGAATTGTAATGAATTTTACGTCTTATAAGATGAGTCTTTTATCGATCATTAGGAATATGCTTCCAGTAATTTTGATGGCAGCGCTGATTGTAATTGGTCTTTGGGTCTGGCCAGAAAAAATGCTGAAAGGATTTCAAAAATTTGGAACAGGTTTGAAGATATTAATTACAATTTTTATAGCAATTGCTGTGTTTGAATATCAAACAGGAATTCATTTTCCTCTGTTTCGGGTTATGGTAGAAGAAGATTCTAATGGTACAATCCCGCTTGAAAATTCTTTTTTAATTTGTGGACAGATCGGAACTATTTTAATAGGTGCTTTTCCAATGGTGAAATGGATGACAAAAACATTTGGAAGTATTTTATCAAAAGTAGGAAAAATATTTGGAATGAATGAAGTAGGCTCAGCAGGGTTAATAGCAACTTTGGCAAACAATATAGCAATGTTTAATATGATTGGTGATATGAATGAAAAGTCAAAAATCATAAATATTGCATTTGCTGTTTCGGCATCATTTACGTTTGGAGATCACCTTGCTTTTACAGCAGGAGTTAATCCAAAGATGATTGTCCCTGTGATCGTTGGAAAACTTACAGCAGGATGTACCGCTTTTTTATTAGCTTCGGCTTTGACATCTAAGTTACTTGTAAAAATTCAAATAAAAAAGTGAAAAAAGAAGTGCTAGTTATGATTATGGAAAATTATTCCTTTTTTTGCATTTTGAACTTGATTTATGCATAAATATACAATAATTATTTTGTGATATATATATCAAAATATAACTCAAAACTGTTGTTTCTTATTTACTCTGCGCTCCTGGAGTGTTATAACAACTGTTAAGACTGCCGGGAGGCATCTGTTTGAAGATTCTGATAATAGAAAAAGATAGAAGAATTATTTGAAGGAGTAAATGGTATGAAACTGACAACAATTCGTGAGTTATTTAAGAACAGAGAGGCATATCTGGACAAAGAGGTAACAGTTGGGGGCTGGATTCGAAGCATTCGAGATTCTAAGACATTCGGATTTATCGTATTGAATGATGGATCTTATTTTGATACATTACAGATTGTATATCACGACAAGATGGAGAACTTCGCTGAGGTTTCCAAACTGAATGTAGGAGCAGCAATCATTGTTAAGGGTACACTGGTAGCAATACCACAGGATAAGCAGCCATTTGAGATCCAGGCAGAAGAGGTTGTGATCGAAGGAGCATCCGCACCGGATTATCCACTGCAGAAGAAGCGTCACAGCTTTGAGTATCTTAGAACAATTTCTCATCTCCGTCCGAGAACAAACACATTCCAGGCTGTATTCAGAGTTCGTTCTCTGGCAGCATATGCGATTCACCAGTTCTTCCAGGACAGAGGATTTGTATATGTACACACTCCGCTGATCACAGGAAGTTATAGTTAAAAAAAATGAACAAATTATGGTCCAAAAAAGAACTTCGATTCATTTGGGTCTTTGTCAAAAGACAGAGATTAATAGAATTATAATAATGAAATAATTCAAACTAAAACAAAATGGATGTCTTCTGTAATTGCAGAGAAACATCCATTTGTTTTTTAGTTCATAAATATGTATCCAAAATTTTAGAAACATATTAGCTGTTTAATTATATCGTGACATTTTATTTGTTAGAATTTATCTATATACCACCAAACAGGTCCTGTTGGCGGATAACTCATTGGTACATCAGTTCTATATGGTGTATATTTACTTTCAAGTAATTTCTGAGATACTTGTTTACCTTTATTTTGACAATAGGAGCGCTGCATAGTATCTGTATGTTCGTGGTCTTCTTTTTTATAGAAAGTATCGTAAGTATCCCATGCCCATGCCCAGCCTGAACCAGGTAGACCTAACACATTACAAATATAAAACATATGTATGTTCCAATCATCATGTTTTGTAGGACCGTAGAAATATTTGCCACATTCACCACAGTACATTGCATAGTTATCGCCCATTGGTACATATCTTCAAAACTTGTGAAACAAAAGCTTGTGACAATTAGAATTAGTACTAAAAATGTTTATATCGCTTTTTTCAATCTTTTATCCTCCATATAATTTGATTAATAAAATGCCATACCTTGTCTTTTGATATATTTTTTCTGGTCAATTAAAAAGTTTTAGTTTAGACTAAGAACAATTTATTATAGCACAGAGATATGCTCATTGCGATATGTTTTGTGTAATAGTGTCAAGGTGATAATACTGTGATAAAATAACTAAAAAGATAAATGGATGTATCAAAATACATTGAAAGAAGAGGGGGTAAAGTATATATATGATTAGATGAATTAATAAAAATTTATACCAAACCTATTTTAACATTTAATACACTATATAGATGAAAACAAAAAGTGCACATTTGTTTATCACGGAGGTAGATAGTGAATAAGATAGATGCAGACAAATTAATAGTTGAATACCAGCAGAAGATATTTGGATTTGCGATGTCTAAAATGAGAAACATTGCGGATGCTGAAGAACTTGCTTCGAATATTATGCTTGAGATATATAAATCGTTTCTTAAGACAGATAATATTGTAAATATAGAAGGATATGTATATAGAATAGCGAGCAATGTATATGCAAGATTTGTTGATAATGAAATTTCAAATAAACATATAGACATTCTAAAAATAGAATATCCGGTAACTGAGAGCGGCTTTGATAATATTGAAAATGGAGAAACATACAAAAAACTGAGAAAAGAAATTGGGATGTTATCCAACAGACAAAGAGTAATTACATATATGAAATACTATAAGGAAATGTCAGTAATGGATATTGCAAAGAAACTTAATATTTCTGTTGGAACCGTAAAATGGCATTTATCTGACATCAGAAGTGGATTAAAGGAGAAAATTGATATGGTTAAAAACAGTAATTTAAGTGTAAATCCTATATATTTTATTAATATGGGACATAGTGGAAGCCCGGGGAAAAACGGTGATACAAAGGATATGTTTGATTCAAGGCTTAAACAGAATATTGCATGGAGTTGTTATTATCAGGCAAAGACAATAACTGATATTTCAAAAGAGTTGGAAGTGCCTATTGCCTATATTGAAGGAGAATTACGAAAACTTGTGGAATGGGGATATATTGATCAGGTTGACAGCTCAAAAAATCCTAAATACCTGACAAATATGTACATAACAGATAGCAGAGAAGATTTTTCAGAAGAGGCAAATATTAAAAAAGAAGTTGCAAAATTTTTATGTGAAAAATTCTTCAAGGACCTATTTGAAAAATTTGATAAAGCAGAGGACAATTGGGGAATGATATGCCCTAATAATGACAAAAATTATCTGAAATACAATTTGGTAATGATGGCGCTAAGTTCTTTCGGAAACGATTGGGAAAATTGGGAAGAACTTGCAGTAAAAAGACCGGACGGAGGAAATTTTATTGCGTATGCAACTGTAACAGATGATTGTGTTAGGCAGAAGCCAGATGATAAATATGCAGGTTGTGGTTATATGTATTGTCAGGTATGGAGAGATAATAAACAGGTGCTTCAAAGTAAGCAGTATAATTGTATATATAGCGATAGAAAAATAGACTGGAGGAGTAATACACAGGAAGATTGGGAAGACTTGTATTCATATTTATCAAATGGTTGTGATAAAGAAAAAATAAGTGTAAGTAGTTTTTCCAATCTATCAGCAAAGGGATATGTTGTTGATGGAGAAAATCAGGTTACAGTAATAAATGTAAAAGATGGAAATTTAGTAACTGTCATAAACAATTTTGTAGCAAATCATATACAAATTCCAAAATTTATATTTGAAGAGGGGAAAAAAGTGGATGAAAGACTTTATGAGGTAAATAAGTCAAAGTATCCGGAGCATTTGGAAAAATTAGTTAGATACAATAACAGTAACGCATTTGCATGGGGAGAATTTATTCCTTATATAGTTGAAAGAATGCTTGAAGTGGGAATGTTAAAACCATTGACACAAAAGCAGAAAAAAGCAGTATTTACTGTGGTAGCAATAGATTGCCGATAAATCGTCATTTTACAATATGTAAAATACTTTTGACATAGCAAAATTGTGGGATGTCAATGATTTTTTTTAGAGAAAATATAACTTTTGGATTAGTATGAACATACAAGGGAGGTATAAGATGATTCAATATTGGGTCGGAATAAAGATGGATAAGAGAGTTATGCGTAGTAAATATATTTGATGATAATAGCAAAAAATCCTTTATGGATACAGTTTTTGTAAAACTTGTATTTCATAAAGGATTTTTGTTAATCATTCTTTTAAAATTATATTTATTAAATATATAATTAGGGCGTTAAAGCACCAAAAGTTTGACTAATTGTTTGAGAGTCTTTTATTGTATAGTCTTTATTTGACCGTTACTCTACAGATAACTTTCTTATTACCTGAAATTACTGTAATATTAGCTTTACCTTTTTTCAGAGCTTTGATTCTGCCATTTCTGTAGACTTTGACAACTTTTTTGTTTGAAGTTACGTAAGTAATTTTGTCACGACTGTTTATCGGTGTTAAAGTAACCTTTAATTTAAAACTCTTGCCTCTTTTCAAAGTCAGTTTTCTGCGGTTTAGTTTAATCTTTTTAGTGGTATACTGATTTGTCTGTGTATTTTGTTCTGAATTTGTCGTATTTTTTATATTTGCATTAGAAGAATCGGTTTTTGCCAATGTCACAGAATATACTTTTCCACATACGCTACAGGTTTTAGATTTCAGTCCTTTTTCTGTGGATGTCGGCTCTTTTACAACCACATATTCTCCATAACTATGTCCTGCTGCTTTTATGCTTCTTGTTTTTGTTTTGCCACATACACTACAGGTAAAAGTTGTTATGCCGTTTATTGTACAGGTAGGTTCGGTTGTAGTCTTTCCGTCATCCCAAGTATGGTTGCCGGTTTTTTTTATGGTTTGACCATATGCCAGTCTCTTTCCACAATCAGTACAATATGTATCTCCTGTATAACCATCTTCGCCGCAGGTTGCGTCTTTTTTCTTGCGGATTTCAGTATGCTGATGTCCTGTTGCTGCAATGCTCGCAGTTTTGGTTTTGGCACATATACTACAAGTAAATGTTCGAACACCTTTCGCTGTACAGGTAGGTTCTGTTGTGACCTTTCCGTCATCCCAAGTATGAGTAGTTAATTTTGCAATGGTCTTACCGGATGAAACTTTAGTGCCACAATCAGTACAATATGTATCGCCGGTATAACCGGTTTCGCCACAGGTAGCAGCTTTTTTATTACGAATTTCAGTATGAAGATGTTCTGTTGTTTTTGCAATGTTTTCAGTTCTTGTTTTATTACAAATTCCACAAGTATAAGTTTTTACGCCTGTCTCTGCACATGTAGGTTTTTTAGTGATTACTCCCTTATTCCAACTATGATTTTCTGTTTTTGCAATAGTATTGCCTGATGAAAGTTTAGTTCCACAGTCAGGGCAATATTTATCACCGGTATATCCTTCCTCTTTACAGGAAGCTTCCTTTTGATTTCGAATTTCAGAGTGGAGGTGCTTTGTTGCATCTATGCCAATTTTTTCAATTTTTGTATTATTACAAATAGCGCAGGTATAAGTTCTTTCGCCTTCCACTATACAGGTCGGAACCTTTGTAGTTACTCCACCATCCCAATGATTATCACAGTCATGTACAATTATTGTTGCCGAAGTTGTTGATGGCAATCCGTACAGTGATGTGGTTAACGTGGTGGTACCTTCTTTAAGACCTATAATCTTTCCATCACTATAGGTGGCAATGGAAGGATCATCAATGGAAATGGTTGGAGTATCCAGCACAGTTCCAATAGCTCCCCAACTATTTTCAAGATAAATTACAGGTGTAATATTTGGAGTTACTGTTTCTCCTAATTGAAGAATATATGAATCCTGGTCAAAAATTGGCTTGAAACTCTTAAGCCAGCTTTGAGTTACTGAAACAGTAACAGTTTGCCAGCTGTCATTTGCCGGTGTTTCTGTTGTATTAACAGAAGGTCTGTATGCAAATTCCTCTACCCAGTAGTCATAGCCATTGTAAGTTACATGACCAACACCAACGCAATTAAAATCATAACTTAACATATTTCTGCGGTGCCCCTGACCGGCATAGGGTTCAGTATCTTCACGCCATCCTCTATTTACTACTTCTGCAGAAGAATAAAAGTTAGTACTACCTGCTGCAATGTTCTCGCCTGCATACCATGTAGTAATACTTTCTTCAGTATAAATAGTAAAAGGACCTTGACCATTTGGGCGGGTGTGATCGTAGGATAATGCAATTTCTGCTGCACGCTTCATTGCAAGTTTCTCCAAATCATAATCATAAGTAAGAGCATCTCCCCAATATACTTCTTTTTTGGTATTGGTTTCATCCCAACACCAGGCATCATCATCACTCGTTCTCATCTCATTTATCATGTCAAGGATTGTCCTGGCTTCCGTCTGACCATATTGTACTGAGATGTTGACCGGGATGATTTCTTCTGCTGCATTTGCTTTATTTGAAATTGTCACAAAAAAGCTCATGCACAAGAAAAATGAAAGTAACTTTGATAGATGTTTTTTCATAGATTTCACCTGTCCTTTCTATAACTATTTATGGTGGCAACACTTAAACTAATAAATGTCAAAAAATATATTATTTAAATGAATTATACAAAAAGTGTGTTGTGAAATCAATAGATGTGTAAATATAAATTTACGCATTCCTGATGGTATTTCTTACCCCAGAATCTCCCTAATCCTCACACTATAATCATGCCTGCTTTGCACCGTTTTAAGACCATGCATTGCAATCGCTGTCCGTTTATCTTCATGTTTCAGATAATAGTCCGTTTTTTCGAGAAGGTCATCTATGCCGTCGTAAACTTCAAGGTCTTTTCCAATCGTGAAACAGTCTTTTAAATCCTCTCTCCAGTCAGTAATGAGAAAGCCGCCCGCTCCGAGTATATCAAATACTCTTAAAGGTATTCCGGTTTCGATATTTGGTGCTGTCATGTTTATATTTATTTTAGAACTTGCAAAAACAAGCGGTGCTTTTAAAAGATAATCCACGGCTTTATGTGTTATGAGCGTGGGAAAGAGGGCAGAGGTGTCGCTTGTTGTGAAAAGATGGACATTCTTAGGATATTTCATGGCAAGCCTGTTAAGTGTCATTGTACGCATTTTAGCGGCTGCTTTGTGTGAGAGTACACTTGTTGCAAAGTGGAATTTTAAATCCGCATGGGATTGTGTGCTCGTTTTTATATCTGTATATTTCAAGAGCATATCAATGATTTCAGGTGTGAGCATATTTTTTAAGAGATTACCTCCACTTACATTTAATTGTGCTTCGATAGCGGCATCCATGTAGCCGCAGAGGTAGTCGGGGAGTATATGCTCCATTTCGTCATAGCGGTTTTTATCGTAGAGATTTCCCACGAATGAAATATCGTACTTATATTTATAGCTTTTTGTGTATTCAGACTTTGTAACTGTATAATTTTCTGTTTGTTTTAAATTTGTGTTTTTTATAGTAACATTTTCGTATGCAGTCGACTCAGACATTTTTGGTTTTATAAAGTAATTGTCTGTTAAATCTGATATATGGTGACTGCTTTCAATAAGTGCCTGCACACGCTTTGTATTAGTGCATAGTGGCAGGTAATGAACGGTATCTGTTCCCTTATTGTTAAAATGTTTTTCTTCACTGCTGTCAAATGTATATATACAGTTGGTTTTGTAATTTACTGACGGATGCTGCATATTTAAAAGAGGAGAGTCTACATTGTAACATATATAACGGATGTTTTGTCTGTGGCAGACCTCAGCTATATATGAAAAAAAATTTACTGAAAAAACAGCATCATATTTTGTTTCTTTTTCTGATGTTTTTTCACATAATTTATCTTCAAGCACTTTGGAAAAAGATGCAATATCTTCATCACTCATTTTTATTGCAGAAAAATCAAGGACATCACAAAGATGTCCCTCATTTTTCATAGTATCCAGTATATCGGGATATACGAAAATATCCCATCTGCAAATCAGTATATTCATTAGAAAACTCCGTTTTTAAGCTGTTTCTTCATTATCTTTTGATTCTGCAATCAGGTTTTTTCCGGCAGTTGAGAGCATAAGTTTAATTCTGTTAAGCTGGTTTACCTCGCTTGCTCCCGGATCGTAGTCAACTGCTACAATGTTTGAGTCAGGGTACTGGTGACGGAGTTCCTTTATTACACCTTTACCTACGACATGGTTAGGCAGACAGCCAAACGGCTGTGTGCAGACTATGTTTGGAACGCCTGATTTTATAAGTTCTATCATCTCACCCGTAAGGAACCATCCCTCACCTGTCTGATTACCACATGATACGATAGGTGAAGCGTATTCTGCAAGTTTCTGAATCGGAACGGTAGGGTGGAAGCGTTTGCTTGCGGCAAGTGCGTCATTTGCACATTTACGGTATCTTTCGATAAACCATATAAGGAAATTGTTTATCTTCGCACTTGATTTTTTCTTGCCGAGGTATTCAGCCTTAAAGTTTGCGTTGTATAAGCTATACATAAAGAAGTCGATAAGATCCGGGCATACGGCTTCTGCACCTTCTTCTTCGAGAAGCTCAACTATAAAGTTGTTTGCAAGCGGCATGAATTTAACAAGTATCTCACCTACAATACCTACTTTTGGCTTCTTTATGTCAACAAGTTCAAGTTCATCAAATTCCTTAACGATATTCTGGATGTTTTTCTTAAATTGCTTCTTATTTGCCTTTTTAACTGACTCGATAGCAATCTTTTTCCATTTTTCATGGAGTGCATTTGCAGAGCCTTTTACTTTTTCGTAAGGTCTTGTCTTGTAGAGCACACGCATGAACACATCACCGTATATAAGTGCCTGGAGTGCCTTGTTTGCCATTTCGAGATTTACCTTTAAGCCTGGATTTTTCTCAATTCCGGCACTCATTGAGATGACAGGGATATAACCCATTCCAGCTTTTTCGAGTGCACGTCTGATAAATCCTATATAGTTTGTTGCACGGCAGCCGCCACCTGTCTGCGTGATGATAAGGGCAACTTTGTGAAGGTCGTATTTTCCTGACAAAAGTGCCTGCATAAACTGTCCTACAACGATAAGTGACGGATAGCACGCATCATTGTTTACATATTTAAGACCGTAATCTATACATTTGCTGTCTGCCTTTAATACCTCTACATTGTAACCGCAGGAAGCAAGTGCAGATTCGAGTATCTCAAAGTGGATAGGAGACATATCAGGTACGAGTATCGTGTAGTCTTTTCTCATCTGTTCCGTGAATATAACTCTGTGGTGTGCAGTGTCAACACGCTTAGCCTCGATTTTTTTGCGTTCCCTGTCTTTTACGGCGGCGAGGAGTGAACGGATACGGATTCTTGCCGCACCTAAGTTGTTTACTTCATCTATCTTTAATACAGTGTATATCTTATTTTGTTTTGTGAGAATGTCGTTCACCTGGTCTGTTGTAACGGCATCAAGACCGCAGCCAAATGAGTTTAACTGTATAAGGTCAAGATTGTCATTTTTGGCAACAAATGAAGCTGCCTTATACAGTCTTGAATGATACATCCACTGATCCATTACGATAGTAGGACGGTCAACCTCGGAAAGTTCTGAAATGCTGTCCTCTGTGAGAACTGCAACACCGTATGATGTGATAAGGTCAGGAATACCATGGTTTATCTCAGGGTCGCTGTGGTATGGGCGGCCTGCGAGCACGATGCCGTGTCTGCCTGTTTCTTTGAGATATTGAAGTACCTCTTTTCCCTTTTTGGTCATATCTTCACGAACAGCCTGCATTTCAAGCCAGCCCTCGTGTGCTGCTGCTTTTATCTCAGCGGCAGGGATACCGTTTTCTTTACGGAAGAAATCCACAAGACGCTTTGTAAGTATTTCCTCACTCTCAAGAGAGATAAACGGATTCTGGTATTTTATCTTATCATCACGCAATTCCTCAATATTGTTTTTTATATTTTCACCGTAGGATGTGACGATAGGGCAGTTGTAGTGGTTTCCTGCGTCAGGCACTTCGACACGCTCATAAGGAATACAAGGGTAGAATATGTATTCAAGTCCCTGTCTTATAAGCCATGTAACATGACCGTGTGCGAGTTTTGCAGGATAACATTCCGACTCACTTGGAATCGACTCGATACCGAGTTCATAAATCTTTCTGCTTGATACAGGAGAAAGTTTTACACTGTAACCGAGTTTTGTGAAGAATGTGAACCAGAATGGATAATTTTCGTACATATTTAATACGCGTGGGATTCCGACAACTCCTCTAGGGGCATCAGCCTTTTTAAGTGGTTTGTAATGTCTGAATACACGCTCATTTTTATATTCAAAAAGATTTGGAATCTGTTCTTTGTTCTTTTCAAGTCCGAGTCCTTTCTCACAGCGGTTTCCTGAAATAAACTTGCGGTCACCCGTAAATTCATTTACCGTGAGCAGACAATGGTTTATACATCCCTGACATCTCGTCATTGATGTTTTAAAACGAAGCTCATTTATTTCCTTAAATGAAAGCATTGTGCTTTTCTGTCCCGTATATCTGTCTTTTGCGATAAGTGCTGCACCGAAAGCACCCATGATACCTGCTATGTCAGGTCTTATCGCTTCACAGCCTGATATACGCTCAAAACTTCTGAGTACGGCATCATTGTAGAAAGTACCGCCCTGAACGACTACCTGTTTTCCGAGGTCTTTAGGGTCTGTAAGTTTGATAACTTTAAGCAGTGCATTTTTGATAACGGAGTATGCAAGTCCGGCTGAAATGTCGGCAACACTTGCTCCCTCTTTCTGTGCCTGCTTGACTTTTGAGTTCATAAATACCGTGCATCTTGAACCGAGGTCAATAGGATTTTCGGCAAATAAAGCTATCTTTGCAAAGTCAGCTACCTCATAGTTGAGTGATTTTGCAAAAGTTTCGATAAATGAGCCACAACCCGATGAGCAGGCTTCATTTAACTGGACTTTGTCGACCGAGTTATTTTTTATCTTGATACATTTCATATCCTGACCGCCTATATCAAGAATACAGTCTACATTAGGGTCAAAGAATGCGGCAGCAGTATAATGTGCGACAGTTTCTACTTCGCCCTCGTCAAGAAGAAGTGCTGATTTAAGAAGTGCCTCACCGTAACCGGTTGAGCATGAGCGTACTATTCTTGCACCCTCAGGCATTTTTGAGTATATATCTTTCATTGCTTTTAATGCAGTCTTTAACGGACTTCCGTTGTTGCTGCTATAAAATGAGTATAATAATGAACCATCGTCGCCGATAACTGCGACTTTTGTTGTAGTCGAACCGGCATCTATACCTAAGAAAAGGTCACCTTTATATGATGCAAAATCACCTTTCCTCACATTGTGTTTGTTATGTCTTTCAGTGAAATCTTCGTATTCTTTTTCAGAAGCAAACAAAGGCTCCATTCTTGTTACTTCAAATTCAAGTTCTATTTTATGTGAAAGTTTTTCTTTTAACTCTCCGAGAGAGGACTGCACATCTGCATGGGCATTCATTGCAGCACCGGATGCGGCGAAAAGATGTGAGTGCTCAGGTGCGATTATGGCATCTCCCTCAAGTCCGAGCGTTCTTATAAATGCCTGTTTAAGCTCAGTAAGGAAATGAAGTGGACCACCAAGGAAAGCAACATTTCCTTTTATAGGTTTACCACAGGCAAGTCCGCTTATAGTCTGGTTTACGACCGCCTGAAAGATGGATGCGGAAAGGTCTTCCTTAGTTGCACCTTCATTTATAAGAGGCTGAATATCTGTTTTTGCAAATACACCGCATCTTGCGGCGATAGGATATATAGCCTTATAATTTTTAGCGTATTCATTAAGACCTGCGGCATCAGTCTTTAAAAGAGTAGCCATTTGGTCGATAAATGAACCTGTACCGCCTGCACATATGCCGTTCATACGTTGGTCGATACCGCCGGTAAAATAGATTATCTTTGCATCCTCGCCACCAAGCTCTATTGCAACATCAGTTCTTGGTGCATAGTCTTTTAAAGATGTAGCGACGGCTACTACTTCCTGTACAAAAGGAATTTCCATATGCTTAGACAGAGTAAGTCCGCCTGAACCGGTTATCATAGGTGAGACAGGTATATCTCCAAACTCCTCATATGCTTCATCTATGATTTTAGCCAAAGTTTCCTGAATGTTGGCATAATGTCTCTGATAATCTGAAAAGATTATCTCGCCGTCTTTGTTCAATATAGCAATCTTAACAGTAGTTGAACCAATATCAATACCAAGTGTGTTAAAATCTAATTTCATCGTGTACCTCTTTCTATATCATAGCCAAAAGTCGCCATATTCTGCTATTATATGACAAACTATTTCTTATTTCAAGTGGCAGTGTCTGACAGCCGTCTTAAATTTTTTGTGTCAAAATTAAATCCTTATGAATATAATATAAAGAAAGTTTGAAATATGAAATATGATATTTGTATTAAATATGAAGAAGCCGGTCGTTTTATGACGCATATTTATTATATTTATTATATCGCAGAGGTTTTCTATGAATTATGATACTTGTGATGGGATGACATACACCATAAAGCAGGGGGATACATTATATGGAATAAGCAGAAAATATGATGTGCCGCTTGCAATGATACTCCATGCGAACCCTTATGCAGATGTTTACAGACTTAATGTGGGGGATACAATATGCATACCGATGAAGAAAAAATGCTGCAAAAAGCCGTGCAGCAGTGGAAACAGAGGTATGTCAGAGGACAATGACAGCAGTATGAATAACGGTATGGGAGTGGAAAATAACATAACAGGAAATCTTAATGTATCAGATGGTATGATAGAAACGAGACGAAACAAAGAAATGCCAGACAATATGGCAGGAACAAGACAGAGCACAGGAATGTCAGACAATATGACAAGGACAGGACGAAATATGGGAATGTTAGATGATATGACAGGAACAAGACAGAGCACAGAAATGTCAGGTGAAATGTCAGAAAACAGACGAAATATGGGAATGTCAGATAATATGGATATGTCAGAGAGCATGGATATGTCAGAGAGTATGGATATGTCAGAGAGTATGGATCTTCCGGATAAGGTTTTGGGAACAAGGACGGATGCAAGGTCTGCTGGAATGTCCGAAAATAAGGCTTCAGATGATGATAAATGGGTTAAATATGTTGCACAGCCGGGAGATACGCTGTTTGATGTGTTTAATAAATCTGATTGTGACCTGAATGAATTTTTAAATAAGAATGGTTTAAAAGGCATCTATA
>ERZ791607.1125-NODE-1125-length-20785-cov-6.952581_pt1 | contig 20785 bp, 13 predicted proteins | sample MGYA00509964_ERZ791607 | MGnify/ENA primary metagenome ERZ791607 (study PRJEB30046, sample SAMN00791907) | human gut metagenome | study: EMG produced TPA metagenomics assembly of the A metagenome-wide association study of gut microbiota in type 2...
ATTTCCAAATGAGCAGACGACCGTCTGCCGAGTCTTTTTTAAAGAAATACAGCAAAGTTACAAATACCGGAAATAGTAATAAAAGTAACAACAAATATTTCTTTCGAGAACCTATTTCTGTTTTCTGTAAAAAACAAACAATACACATTACCGCAATACTTAATATCCCTGTTCGTGAACCGGACAATACAACAACTATTATAACACATAGCCCGGCAAGAATAACACTCCCCCTTATTAGTTTTGAACAATAATGCATATAAATATAAAACACTGCAGGAAATCCAGCACAAAGGGAAGCGGCATATCCGGCAGGATTATCGAAACTGCCACTAAGACCTAAATAAGAATGAAATGGAATAATATGAGTATATTGCAATATCCCATGCATCGCTAAAACAACATCAGATAGAAGAACAATGATATAGAAAGATGGCAGTAACTTATTCAGACTCCATGAAAAAGAGGACATACTAAAAGTACTGTTTGCTATTAGAAATAGTAATAAAAGGATAATGGAAGCATACCATTTATCCCCTATAGTAATAATCGGACTCTCTATCTGCAAGAATAGAGAATTGGCACATAAAAGAAATGCCAGTATATAGAGAACCTTATATCTCATACCAATCTTAGGCAGCAGTCTCCTTCCAGTCATTTTGTTAAAGTATTATCATCACATTTTATTTTCAACTTTAAATTTATTATTTCATTTTATCTCAAATTCTCTTGTTTCGTACACCATTTCTCCTTCCTCTGTCAAGCCCTCAATTACCACTTTATATGTGGTAGCCTTATCTGCTGAATAAAATAAAAAATCACATTCTCCTGATGAATCTGTTTGTAAGCTAGGATTCCAATAAAGTGTAGAACGAAAATCCGGTATCAACGCATTATCCTTATTGCCTTTATCATATTTGGGAGAATAGAAAGCTACTGGTTCTTGGTATCCTCCAGAGGGATAAACATCCGTTTGAATATCATCAAGCTTGCCATAGCCCTTAAATCGTTGTTCAATAGAACATAAATGTAATAAAGGATCCAATATTACGCCTGGATAAAGTACTAATTCAAGAATGGCAACAGAAGTATGCTGCTCATATTCCCATAAATACAAATAAGGCTTTAGGATTTTTTTTCTATCAATACTATTTAAAGAAATAACTTGAATATCACTCAATGACAAATAATTAAGAATTCCAGCATTGGAATGCATGTTACCATTTATCATTAACACAAGAGGCATATCTTTATAAAAACATGCCCAAGCATTCATTATCTTCACAGAAGCTTTACAAGATCCTTTCATTGTTGAGGTATAATATGGATATTTGAATTTAACTCCCATATAGTCAACCAATTCCCACATATTCTTAAATTTAAACTTTGCTATCTCCCTTAAGGTCAATCTCTTAGTCAGTAATTTGGATTTAACCGTCACCTGATTTAATAAATAATCACTCATACCAACCGGATACACCATATCCCGCTGAATTCCACCGGATATTTCTGACAGAAACGGCTGTGGCACTGTTTTGTCTGACAGAATATACAGTTGGTCCTTATCGAGAATTATTTCTGCCTTATTACGCCCATAATTTTCACCTTTCCGTATGAACCGCTTGCCTATCATCCCAATAGGAACGCCTTCCGCAAACTCAACACTATCCACTCGAAACGCTCCATCTTGACCAAGTTTTATTACCCTATTAAGACCGAACTCCAAATTCCTCACGTACACATCATAACGGCTTTTACCTTCTCCTTTCTCATTTTTCAGCCTTCCTGATAAGGAGGTAAACTTCTCCGGCTCCATTACAGGTCTTTCAAAGTTTCCTTTTATAATCTCCGGCAATCGGTATCTCTTCCATCCGTGTATCATAAGAAGCAAGTCCAATGCCTTTTCAGCCTCAGGATTATCCGTTTGCAGATAAAAAGACGGAGTTTCAATTCTCCCCTTCAGTTCGGATGAAAGCAGCAAAGTAGACAAAATAGAATGTGTGGTATCCGCAACAGACATGGACTCGTCTGTGATTGAGACAGAAAGGTTACCCTTTACAGGATTGCCGTTTACATCAACAAGCGACAGATTCGTGTGAATCAGTTCCCTTTTCCCATAGCTATCCTTGTCATTTCTCACTTTACACATTATAGCCTTTCGATAAGGAATAAAACCCAGCCTTTCGCTTAGCACATTATAATTCTTATCCAACAACAGACATTGAACGATTCCGGACGGATACTGATCTTTTGCAATAGTGATTATGTCGCCTTTATCAGACAGTAACCATTGCGCACAAATCATTTTTCCACGTACATGCGCCAGCAATAGAAGTTCCTCGTGAGGCGAGTGTAAAGCGGAATTTATGGATATCTGCATATCTTCTTGATGGTCTTTTATGACAATTCCATAAGCAGATGATTGCACCGGAGGAAGTTCAAAGACTTTCTTTACCCCTTGTTTGTTGGATGTTTGTACGATATACCTTTTTCCACTTTCCGGAGTAAAGGTAAATACTCCCATTCCGGAGTGCAGCGTTTCACTTGTTGCCATTACATTTCCCTGTTCATCCATTAATTGCAAGGTAGCTGCTATACTATTACCACTAACATCAAGCACTTTATAAGCTGTTCTACAAGGGGTACCCTCCAACAAGTAGCCTCCCTCAGGATAGAACGTGACATCATAATCTTCTGTTCCTGTACTTATCGCAGCATACTGTCTGAAAACGTTGTTCCGGATATCCGTCATATCGATTCGCATACAAGCCTCGGACGTCACTTTTTCATTTTGAATACGCAACTCTATCTTTCCTTCGTCATACAGTTTTGCAGAAACCGGCTTCCCCTTGTTACAAACGGCTTTCACTCTTTTCAAGGGTATCTGTTTCTGGCTATTGTCCCAAAGCTGGAGTTGCGCACCCGTGATTTCACCATGAGGTGACAAGATATTCGCTTTCAAGTGTGCAGTCTCCCAATTGCTTGCCAGGGCGATGCAGACGTCCCTTTTAAAGACAGGCTGATTCTCTTCAAAAAGCATATAGCAGGTATAAGCTAGCAGGGAATAGTTTCCACCGGGCAGATCCTCGGGGATAGAGATGTATCCATGAAACTGATTCATTTCATCCGGTCTGATTTTTACCCTGTCTATTGTTTCATTCTCCGGATTGACCAATTCTACATATACATATCGGCTCAACCGGATGGGAATATGAGAAGACGCATTGACCATGTAGGCTTTGAACCACAAAGTGTCTCCGGGAAGGTAGCACGAACGATCGATATGAACGTGCAATTTTTCCTTGGGATACATATTAAGCTGCTCGGCCATACGGCTGGTTATAGTATCAAATGATACTTTTTCCTGTGCCGGAAGTGAGGGGACAACTAATAAAATTAAAATGAGGCTACAAATTATCTTATACATATTCTTTATATCTTAAAATCTTACCATTTTACGTTCTTTTTCCTTTTTGTCCCATTCTTCCTTTTTCTTCAGTATTTCCGGTTTCCCATTCACAACATCCTCTCTGGCAAATAGATGCTTGCGGGAATTATCCAATGAAATCCACTGCTCAGCCACAGCCAAACGCAATTCATAATCTGCCAACTCACTTACTACTTGTACACTATCCTTCTTCCTTATAAAATCATAGTTCTTTAATTCATCCCAATATCTTTGAGCCTGTTCATCTGCTCTTTTTTGAGAAACAAACTTAAAATAATCTTCCAATTGCTGATGAGTAACAACATTTATCAAACATTTTCCTTCCAATTTACTCCGTTCAAATTTAGTTTCTCCGTTTTTGGATGCGTCTTCATACATAGCTTTGTACTCTGCCTGCTTAATTCGATAATATTCAGCCAGTAACTGTTCAATTTGCTGTTCTGATAACTTCGTCACTTCCCGTTTACAAATAATATCCAACAGTTTATTATGAGAAAACGATTCAATAGTTTCCAACTTAAGTAGTAGTAATGGCTTATGTGCATTGAGTCGATAACGCTCTTTATCGTATCCTTTATTATCTCCCCTACTGCTCATATATTCTAATATCCCGCTTTTTTCTCTTTCAAACTCATACAATTGTTTTATAATAGCTAAACTATCGCAAGTCGTAGAACATAATTGGTGCACCTGTATCTGCTTCCATTGCTGTGCAGCTATTTTCTCAGCCTGTCGCGTTTTTCTAATTATAAAAAAAGCCTTATATTGCGTTTCTGAAAGAATCTCAGCCAAATATTGTTTTTCCATACTATCATGTTTGTAATCTTGAACTCCGAATCGTTTCTCTATTTCTTCACTATGATGTAAAAGTTGCTCAATTTGAACATGAGACAAGTTCAATTCCTGTCTATATTTAACCACCGTACGCAGATCTGAAATATATGGCAGTTGGGGACCGTTATTCTTTTGATAGAACATATAATCATTCCCTTCTAACGGGGTCAATAAACTCGCTATTGTATTTATTGACGGACAATACCATCGGGCAATCTCATCTAATGATTTTCCTTTTTTCAATTCCATTTCCGCCAAACTATCGTTTTCTTGGAAGAAGGTCCTTAAATTCATGATACTTTCATCAGAAAGTGATATTTTACTGCTGATAGCATAAATTTGCATAGCAATACTTATAGAATTCTGAGATATGACAACAGACTGCTCTTTGCTTTGACAACCAGATAACAACACTATTACAATAAATGTGCTTATTAATTTCATTTTTCTTCTTGATTATATTACAAATTACCACCAATATCGTGTCCCATCCGGCATAATAATGAAAGGACGCTCTTTTCGTTCGGAATACTCCGGCACAAGAAGCATTAGTACATTTTGCGGTACCTGATTGAATTGCAGACAATCGGCATCCATTGTTGCAACTTGTGTTCCCAATGAAATCCATGCATTATCCCAATAAAAAAGTTCATAACGCCAATTTTTGGAAACTAGTTTTTGGGTATTACCCCAAGAACCCCAACAAATCATGGTTACGATGCAGAATATAACTGCCAATAAATAACTGTTTACTGTGAACATACTATTAGTATTTAATTGTTAAACATGAATTCTGTTATTTAAATATAGTATCCAATCTTCCCAATAAATGAAAACATTGGCTTCTTTACATTTTCTTGACCGGAACTCATGTTCCAGGTCCGATTCTTTCAAAAGGATATGTATATTACTACTAAAACCATATTCTTTTGATTCGGGTAGTATCTCTATCCAGCATCTGGGATATCTTTTGTAAGAGTTGACTGCTTTTATAAGATTTTGAGCATCATTTTCGTTGCCGATGGCATTTACACAGACTATACCGGTAAACAAATTTTCTCTCTGAATGGCTCCTATACCTTCTTTAATATTATTTCCCAAAGTGATTAAAGCCCGCATACGTTGGGAACCTCTGATGCCGGAGAGTTGCTTTTCTATATCAGAAATTGTTTCTGACAGGTCTGTGTTAGCTTTTACGAAACAAAGAACAGCAGGCCATGTTTTATTCTCATCTACCATTTGATGAAACTGACTGACGAGAACCTTTTGCTGTTGTTCGTTGATTTCTCCCTGTACATAGATAATAGGATATTTTCTTGTGCTTCCTTGAGCCTGTTCCGGATAATAGACCGTTGCATTGGCTGTTTGGATAAACGGAGTCTCATTCGGAAGACTACTCTCACTATTTCCTGACTGCTTCCCATTGAAATATTCGTTTATGAATCTGAATGCTTTGGGCAGTGCAGTATTCCAGCAGGCGAAATCATGTCCTCCTGAACGTACTTCCCATTCATGAGGTATTTGTCTTTCTAGTAATAATCGGTGCAGTTCTTCATTACTTTCGCAAAGAGTACCTTCTTTATCTCCAATATCCAGCATGATGCCAAATCCTTTTAAATCGGAATTGCGGAGGGTGGAAAGAATGTAGTAGGGTGAATGTTGTTTATAGTAACTGGTTAGGCGCTGCTTACCATTCTTTCCCACTCCTCCGAAAATCCGTCCCCATTGATTGTCCCATCCTTTTTGTGGCCTTTCTTCCATGTATTGTATTTCTGTACGGATGGATGGCGATAACGCAACAACAGAGCCGAATAAGTGGCGGTTGCGCAGACTAACGGATAATGCTCCGAATCCTCCCATAGAGAAACCAATGATCGAGCGTCCATTAATATCCTTGCGAGTGCGATAGTTGTTATCTATATATGGAACCAGTTCTTTGATAAAGAAAGTTTCATAAAGGGAGCTGCCATCATAAGTGTCACTGTAATAAGACAGGTAACCGTCAGGAATAACCATAATGAAAGGTTGAATCTTTCCTTCTTTTATCATTTTGTCCATTACACGGGCAACGTTGCCGTATTCGAGCCAACTGGTATAATCACCTCCTATTCCATGAAACATGTATAAGACTGGATATTCTGTTTCTGAATGTTCATAACCTTCCGGTAAGATAATGGCGTAGGAGACTTCTTGCTTTAGGGACGGACTGTAAATACTCATCCCTTCTTTTTCTATGGGAAGTGCCCAAGCTCCATCTATACCTGATAGAAATAGGATAATATATAACAGTATCTTCTTCATATTATTTCTTTATTAACTGTTCACCAATATAATAACTCATTGAATAAATACCTGTTTGGGCGGACTGTTCACTATCCAGTCCGTTTCTGACACGATATTGCACCGGAGCTTCTGCACCTCGCAATCCATTGAACAGAGTAAAGATGCTATTGTAGTTGCTGCCTTCGTCTGTTATGTCCAAATAATAGATTTTGGCACGATTCTCGGCAGAAAGGTTGATAATATCTGCGTCTTCTGCAAAGAAAAAGTTGATAGCAGGGGCATTGCCTGTTGACTGATTGTATAAGTAATCAGCTTCTGAACCGTATGTTAATCCTAATCTGAAATCTGCATTGTTTTCCGTATGAACCGTCTTTTCTACTGCATCGGTAATAGCTGAAAAATTTGTTTCATTTTGAATCATTTCTTTCACATTAAAACCTGCGATTATCATACGTTTGATTTGCATAAGAGAATCTAATGCCACTGCTACCTTCTTTGTTGTAAGATCAACATTACCTTCTCCTTTGCTGTAATAAAGAACTTTGTAAGTTAGTTCGGAATTGTAGTCATCCGGTAACCATAGTTCGATATTGGAATTACCTACTTTTATGTTTTTATTAGTAGCATGTAGTTCTTCTGTGAATTTTTTCAGAGTTTCCTGCGGATAGTTTTCTCCTTTGAATGAACGTTCGATAAAAGGCAATGCCTCTTTCATGGATTCACGCCAATAACTGTCAGTGTGGGCACCGTTTCGTACACGATATTCGTGCTTGATATTTTTGTCCCGTAATAGAGTATGTAATTCACCGTTTCCTGCATATAGTCTTTCTTCATCATCACCGCAGTCTATGTAATACCGTACTGTTTGAAATGTGGAACTTGGTTTATCCTTGAAAAAGTGTAGCGGACATTGGCTTTTATAATAGCTTGTCAGCCTGCCTGTTCCTGTTTGGCCGCTTCCTCCGAAGTTGTTTCCCCATTGAAGATTCCAACCGTCTTGTGACAAAGAGATGTATTGTTCATCTGTATTTAGGGAGGGACTTAATCCTATTGATACCGAGAATGTTTCAGGATGTTGCGATGCTATACTTAATGCCCCGAAACCTCCCATAGAGAATCCGGCAACAGCTCTTTCCGTCTTACTGGCTGTTGTTCGGAACCGCTTATCAATCAGGGGTACGAGTTCATTAATGAACATATCCATATAGTTGAACTTTCCGTCATAGCGGTTGCAAAAATAAGTGTTGAAACCTTCCGGCATGATGTAGATCAATGGGCGAATACTACCATTGCTGGTTTGCGCATCAGCTATGCTTTGAATATTCAGACCTGAAGGTCCCCATGAACTTTGGTTCCCTCCCCAACCATGTAGAAGGAAAACTACTCCATATTTACCCGTACTTTCCGATAGATACTCTTGAGGCAGTAATACGGAATATTTGATTTCTTGTCCTAATATTTTGCTGTAAAAACTTTGATCGGGATTATAGCGTTTGGTAAACAGTTCCGGTGTCTCGGTCTGTTCGCCTTCGGACGGACTGTTATCATCAGACGAACATGATGACAATCCGTAGGAAAATAATAATAAGGCTAATAATAGGAGTAGTTTTCTATTCATGGCTTCTCTCTTTTATTTATAAGGATTGATTGGCTCTGCCGGTGTGGATGAATAAACCACCATGTCTTTACATTGAACGGCATATTTTTCATTTGGATTAATCCATTTAATAACCAGTTTGTGAGGTCCTTCCTCTAAATCATAATTATAGAAAATGTCATACTTTCTTTTTATGTAGTCATAAGGCATTTCTATGGTTTCTACTTTCTTGCCGTCAATGTAGGCCTCCAAGATGGCGATGTAATTGTCATTACTATCTTTAACATCTTGTCTGATCATCCCCATTAAAACAACTCCCTTGCCATTGAACTCAAATGTTTTTTCTGTACCGAGATCATATTTGATAACTCTTCTTTCAGAAGGATATAAGCCTTCAAAAGAAACTTCCCATGCTACGGTTTTTGGCTTTTGAATCGTGGTATAGTATTTATCTCCTTTTATTTTTCCTCCGTTTGCTTTTAATACGTCACTCAATAGTTTGAGATTAATGTCGTATACAGAACTTAAAGAGATATCTGTGTAAGGGAACTTAATATTTTCACATCTTTCGAGTGCCGGTTTCCAGTATTCGGGAATAGCCTTGTAGCCTTGTATGACTCCAAGAATTCCTGCGGCAGTTGCCGGGTTACAGTCGGAATCTTGTCCGCAACGAGTGGCTATATCCATTGTTTTGAAAAAGTCGCCGTTACCATATAAAAGTCCCATCACACAGTAAGCCGCATTGATAGTGGCGTCAATGTTAAATGCATTGAATACCCCTTCCGGGCAGCCAATCTCAAAAGCATGGCGGTTTTCTATTTCCAGCCAGCATTTACGCCAGTCATCGGGATATTGTTTCCAATATTTAATAACGTCTATGATGCAACGGTGAAATTTACTTTGTTCGGGTATTGTTTTAAGAGCTTCCGTGACAATTGTATAAATGTCGTTATTTACGTAAGCTAATGCATACGTTGCTCCCATGTATACACCTCCATACCATCCGTCGCCGTAGTTCATGATATGCCCTATCTTGTCCGAAAAATTGGAGGCGGTATTTACCATCCCCGGACATATCATTCCAATGAAGTCTGCTTCAATCTGGAAATCAATATCGTCAGCGTGCGGATTATTTTTCCAATGTCCCGATGCCGGTGGCATAATACCGTGTAATATGTTATATCTAGCTGCCTGGTTGGCATGCCATAATTTGTAATCTGCATTTGCAAAGGCTTTGGCGAATGATTCGGCAGGGGCATTTATCCCTTCTTTTTGCATTACTTCCAGAAAGGTAAGATCCATATATACATCATCATACAATCCCGGATCTTCTGCAAAGATGTCCTTGCAATAGTCATCATACCAGATTATTGGAGTTTTCTCATGAATGATCGCTCCTCTGTATTTAAATTCTGTAGGACCGCCATAGGTGCACCCTATGGTTTGTCCGGCCCAGCCTCCTTTAATTTTGTCGAGCAGTACCTCTTTACTTATTTCAACTGTTTTTCCATATTCTATTTGTGCCATTCCCGATATGGAAAAGGTAAATAGTAGAATGATGTTAATCAGGACTTTTTTCATCTTAACTTATTTATTAAAGTAAAATCTATCATGTTCTTTTTTCTCTGAATAATACATTATGTCGTTGATACGAATAATGTAGTCTTTTTTGCGGTTCAACCATTTCATTTTAACGTGGTGTCTTCCTTCCTTCATGAGGTATTTCCAGGCTGGTTCTACTTTGCGGTCTGTGTTTCTCATGGGTAAAGCTGCTACATGGTCCAGTTCTCCGTCAATCCATATTTCCACTTTAGCAACGTAAGGGTCATTGGGCTCTGCCAATCCGAACACCTCGGAACCGATGTGGCGTGTAGATACACGATTGATATAATCGGGAGTAATACTTCTTGTGCAGCAAATGTTGCCCCAGATAACAAATCCGTTACCATTGAAATCAAATTCAAATGTATCTGTCAGGAAGCAGTCTTTGCGTTCTCTATAAAGTGGATAGGTGTTTTCGAAATTTTGTTCTAAAGGAAGTACATTCGCCTTTTTGATTGGAATTTCTATTTCCTCACCAGATACTTTTCCACCTGTTTTGACTATGAGTTGTTTAGCTTGATCGAAACTCATTTGGTATGCTTTTGCCAACGACATATTCGTTCCTTCAAATGTAAAGTCTTCTACTTCTTTCAAAGGGTTTAACCAGAATGAAGGGATTTTATCATACCCATACATGACGCCGAGTACACCGCCAACTGTAGACGGATTACAGTCAGAATCTTGTCCGCAGCGTGTTGCAATATCGACAGAGTTGGTGAAGTCTCCTTTACCGTAGAGCATAGCTAATGCTACGAAAGCGGAATTGAGCTTGGCGTCAATATTAAAGTTTAGAAATACGCCTTTGGGACATCCTACATCACAGTTCCATTTTTCTTGCAGGAAGTACCAGCAATCTTTCCAGTTGTCCGGGTGCAAAGAATGGAAATTGATTACATCCTGAATACATTGATGGAATGTACTCTCTTCAGGTATGACAGAGATTGCGGTTTTTAGGATCGCTTCAGGACTCTTTTCATAGAAAGCGGAGCTATAAAGAGCTGCTACGAAAGCACCACCATAAAAACCATCACCGCTATTCATAATGTGGCCTACTCTGGAGGCGATATCCAATGCTTCCGGTAGCATTGCCGGAGCCATCAGACCAATGAAGTCTGCTTCGATCTGGAAATCCAGATCGTCTGCATGTGGGTTATTCAACCAATGACCGGAAGCCGGTGGCATGATACCTTGGCGGATATTATATCTGCCTGCTTGGTTAGCATGGGCCAAATGATAATCAGCGAATGCAAATCTTTTGGCAAGTTCTTCTTGTGAACAATCCAGGCCAAGTTCATCAAATGCCTCAACAAACGTGCAATCGTTATAAATATCATCGAACAATCCGGGCTTCTTTTCCCACCAATATTTAACGTAACCTTCCGCCCAGGGGATCGGCTGGTAATCTTGAATATAAGTTCCCGTGAACTTAAACTCTGTAGGTGCTCCGAAAACAACACCAATGGTTTGTCCGGCCCATCCTCCTTTAATCTTATCTAAAAGTTCTTTATCAGATAACTTTAAAGTTTTTACAGGTTGGGCTTGTACGTTGAGAGTAAAAAGCCCTATAATACATATCGTAATTATTTTCCTCATTTTTCTCTTCCTTTATTTCTCGTAAACTCCTAGTTCGGTGATAGAGATGAATGATGATACATTCTTTGTGTATTTATGCCAGTGTTCCTGCACTTTTGCATCCATTAGTACGCGTATTCCCTTGGTTTTTACTGCCGGGAATTCCAAAACATATTGTGCAAACGGAGGTTGGAAAAATACAATATCAGTTTCGGGAAGTGCCGGAGTTGATTTGAATTTACCTACGTCATACCAATGTCCGTCATTTCCAAGATATTGAATGTTCAGAGAAGTAAACCATCCTCCGAATTCCTCCAGACAGCCCATGTCTAAAACAATCATATTGATGTTATGCTCTTCTTTCCAACCGTATCCGAAATAGTCTATTTTAGGCAGATTACTTTTGGCCGCTAATGAATAAAATACAGATCCTACGCCATCTTTGACTCCGTCATTAATTACTTCTACATTTGTTGCGTACATCGGTTTTCCAAAGGTAATCCAGCAAGAATCGAGTACTTCTTCGTTTAGTTTGCGGATATTTGCGTAAATAGTGTCAGCCTTGGGGGCTATATTCTTGGTTTTAACCAATAACTCAAAGTCTTTAGTAATTGAGTTCTTGTTATTTGCGCTTAATTGAAGGGTAATCGGATATTTGCCGGCTTCTGTAGGAGTTCCTGCCAGTTTACCGTTTTGGAATGTAACTCCTACCGGAAGTTTACCTTTTACCAGTTCCCATTTGAAATTAGCATTTGTTCTGCAGGCAAATGAGTAATCGGTAGGCTGTCCGATTTCCAAGTCCGGATTCGGGCCGATACAGAATTCCATCGGGGGAATGAATTGTGCTTTAGGGTTAACATATACCATATCACCTTTCACTTTTCCTCCTTTAGAGCAAACCAGTTCGATTGCTTTGTTGTAAGTACGTTCAATCATGTCTTCAATGGAAGCATCGGGCATATCAAACCTGGTGATATTGATATACCGGTCGTTGAAGGGTTTTTCCCATCCTTCGATAGGTTTAGTCAAACTTTCGGGAAGAGACTTTGCGCCATACATTACTCCTAGAAGTCCGGAGATAGTGGCTGCCTGATTATCGCAGTCAAATCCCATTGCACAGCTTAAATCCAATGTCCGTTGGAAATCTCCTTCGCCATACAACATAGCCAAAATCCCGCATAATCCGTTCAGATTAGCATTCCAGATTGTTTTTGTCATGGCCGGTTCATCTATGTAATATTTTTTAGCCATGATTTGACGTGCTTTTACCCAATCTTTAGGATATTTGTCATATAAAGCAATCATCTCTTTTACGGCTATCGCATATCTGTCATCAGCTGGCAATTCTTTTAAAGCGCGTGTAATAAGCTTGCGGATATCCTTGCAGAAAAAGGCGTCAGCGTACATTGCACCGTATAGAACAGTGGGAGATACCGCCCACGAATCGCTTGTGATACGGGCTGCCCAATCACTTTTTCCTGCAGCATACGAAATCATTCCCGGTGCTGTATACGCCCATATCTCGTTAATCAATTGAGGGTCGATCTGATACCAGTGCGGATTCAGATTTTCGTCACCTGTGAACGGAGGGGTGAATCCAAGATGCATTAATCCGAGTGCAGCCCTATTGGCTAGCCATACACGGTCACGGATATGATACATCCATCCTTCGCGCATATTAGCATAAGTAGGTTCTACACCATATTTCTCCATTAATAGTAAGTAGATATACTCAACATCAGTATCATCATCAGAGAATGCACCGTTATACTTCTGCAATTTATCTATGTTTTTAGTGTAACCGAATGGAAATCTGGATTCGGGGGCAGGTTCATCTACAAACTTGTTCTCAAAAGGAAGTCCATATATGTTTCCTACCATTTGCCCGATCCAAGCTCCGGCTATTTTGTCTTTTAACTCTGTCTTTGAAATTTTCTGTGCAGAGATAAATAAGATGTTAGTAATTAAAACAAGTAAAAAGATGATTGGTTTTTTCATACTTATCAGGGTTGATTTGTTGGAAGGTACACTTTTCTATGTGAACCTTCCAATTGTGGTTAATAATCTTTGTTTTGAGATAATTTTGGATTTGCATTTAAAATATCCGTAGGAATTGGAAATACATTTCTAAAAGTTTCTGAACTTTGGTCAGGGTGTGCCCAATATTTTTTCAGATATTTTCCGAAACGTATCATATCTTCATGGCGCCATCCTTCCCATGCCAGTTCTCTGCCTCGTTCTGCATAAAGTTCATCAATCGTCAATTGGCTTGTAGTATATGCATCAAGCCCTGCTCTTGTACGAATCTTCTTGAAGTCTGCCAGTTGGATAGCTTCACTTGTTCTGTTTTGTCGTACCAAAGCCTCTACGTACATTAATACCACATCGGCATAACGGAAGATGGCAAAGTCGTTGTCCATACTAACTGTATATTCTTTTAAAGAACCATCAGTCTGGTAATGCCATTTCCAGCAGCGTGCACCGTCGTATGTGCCACGTCCTCCGTTGCTATTGTAATATTTTTCTTCGGGGAAGACAGGAGTATATTCGAAACCAAGATCCTTTCCGCTTAAGTCTACTTGAGGACCGTATAACCAGCTCTGACTTCTGCGAAGATCTTGTTCTGCGTATGTTTGGAAAAAGTCCGGTTGGCAGAGAAAACCCGACCATGGGGCTGCCGGAATATTAAATGTTGCTTGTGATGCAGCTTCCAATGTCAGCGTATGCAAATAAAATGAGTTACTGTCACCGCTAGTATATACTCTGTCATACAGGATTACAAAGATGTTCTCCTTAGAATCTTCATTTTTAATATCAAAATTAGTGGAATAAGAGTCTTCAATGCTGTAAGCACCTATATCCATAATGTCTTTACAGGCTTTCTCTGCTTTGTCATACATTGGAGTACCGAACCATGCTTCTGCATTCAGATACATTTTCGCAAGAATGCAATAAGCGGCAGCTTGTGTGGCCCGTCCATAATTAGTATCTGAAGGCTCCCTGTCTAGGAACTCGATATTGTCATTAATTTCTTTTTCCAGATAGTTGAAAATATATTCACGACTTTTTTGTTCCGGGTATCCGGTTTCCGTGTAGTCAGTTGTGAAAGGTACGTTTCCCCAACAAGAAATGGCCTGATAATAGTAGAAAGCACGCAGTATTTTCATTTCAGCTATAATCTTCTCTTTTCCTTCAAACTGGATAGGTGATAATTCCGTTTCGTAAATAATTTCATTACATGCAGCAATACCATTAAATATCCAGTTCCAGCCCCTTGTTAATAATTTATTTGCAGGTGGAATTTTATTCGTCTGGATTTCTTCATAACGTCCATTACTGTACCAGGAACCACCACAAGCGGGAACAGCACATTCATCAGAAGCTTGTAAAAGCAGTGTCCATAAACTTTGTTCGGAATTGTATCCTTGTAATTTCGTATATGCTCTACCTGCATTGGCTACCAGTTCCTTCTCGTTTTTAAAGAAGTCATTCATCGCTACTCCTGTGTATACAGTTTCGCTAAGATCGGTACATCCGTATAATAATATACAGATAACGAAACTTAATATTATATTTGTCTTTTTCATGGTAATCTTATTTTTTAGAATACTATATTAACTCCAAAAGTAAATTCTGTTGTACGCGGATAATAGCTCAAACTTTCCATACCGGGTTCCAGTCCGGAAAGGGCAACTTCTGGGTCGACACCAGAATAACCGGTGATACAGAATACATTCTGTGCAGTAAGAGACAATCTTAGTCTTTTTATCATTTTAGATGTGAAATCCCAAGTATATCCAAAGGTAACATTATCTAGTTTTAAATAAGAAGCATCCTCTATATATTTGGAGGAATATTTATAGGTCGTACTTGTGAAATTCGTTTGAGATAACCAGTTTGATGAGATATTTCTAAGTCCGATGCTGCTTAGATTTTCATATTCCATCGCATAGTTGTTCAGAATTTCTCCGCCGATAGATGCACGCAGTGAGAAACTCAAGTCGAATTTCTTATATCTGAAGGTATTACTCCAGCTAAGAGTGGCATCCGGATAAGCACAGCCAATTTTTTCCCATTGTTCTTCCGGTACGGAACCGTCTGCATTTTGTCCTAGCAATACATCTTTTCCATCTGTATCAGTTCCTAACCATATAGGACCATAGAAAGTACCCAATGACTGTCCTTCTATCAGACGTTGAGTGTAGCAGGCAGCACTTGTAGACCATCCCACTTTGTATGTTCCGTTAGTGAATTCATCATTGGTGAATTTCACCAATTTGTTTTTATTGTGCGAAACGGTAAGTGAGGTATTCCATGTAAAGTCTCTAGTGTTAAAAGGTGTACCGGATATTGTTAATTCAACTCCTTCATTAGTAACTTTTCCAACATTCGTAAACAAGGTATTATATACATAAGGAGGTGTTGGCACGATGTAGTCATATAGCAAGTTTGATGTAGTCCGTTTGTAATAATCGAAAGTGAACGAGAGGCGGTTATCAAACATTGTCATATCAACACCAACGTTGAACTCTGCTTTTTTCTCCCATTTTAGATCCGGATTTGCATTACTCGCAGGTTGATAAGTATTGATCCATTGGCCATTGTAATAGAATTTACCGGCTGTAGTCATCATCATCAAAGATTTGTAGTTTGAGAAATCCTGGTTACCGGTAACTCCGTATCCGGCTCTCAATTTTAAATCATCGATCCATTTGACATTCGAGAGGAATTTCTCTTTATTTATACGCCAACCTACGCTGACAGCCGGGAACCATCCCCACTTATTATTGTCACCGAAACGGCTGGAACCATCACGACGTAGTGAAGCAGACAAAAGATATTTATCATCGTAGTTGTACATAAAACGTCCGAAGAATCCGATATATGTATTATCTTCTTTATTGGACGACATGCTGGCTTTGCCTTCAGTTAGATTCGTTCCTGTTCCGATGTTATGAGTCTGGTTGTCATCGAAGTCGAAACCGGAATTTGTCATGGATGCAGATGTGCTATAAGTATACTGGTATGTATATCCGAGTAATGCCTGAATAGAATGTTTTCCGAAAATATTCGAGTAATTTAAAGTAGACTCATATTGTGTATCGTTTTCCTGATAGTTTTCAATATAGGCTTGCCCGTTTGTTCCTATTAAACTTGGATAATAATGTGTGTAGTATTCACGTGTCTCATATTGTTCCTTGTCGTATGAAACAAAGTTCTCCCATTTTAATCCTTTTATAGGCAAAATGTTTAGAGTAGCACGAATATTTGCACCATAATTATCATTCTTACTTTCCATGTTCCTTTCGTTAATGATCGCTACCGGATTGTAATATTCCATTGCTTTGATACGGCTATATCCTCCGGCATCCGGATCGCTGTCGTCATAAACAGGCTCTGTTGGATTATGGGTAAATGCCTGCATAAAAGCACTTGTAGAGGAAGGGCTGTATTTGCGATGAATGATATTCAGGTTATAATCCAAATCGACCCATTTATCTAATAATGACTGGCGAATATTGGTACGTGCCATTAGCTTTTCGGAGCTATTGTGCTTTTGCAAGCCATCGCTCTTTTCATAATTGAAAGAAGTGTGATGTGAGAACTTCTCGGAACCTCCGGATATAGACAAGTTGTGCTTATGGCTGAACGGAGTTTGCGTAATTTCTTTAAACCAATCGGTATCACTGTCAAAGATATAACTTTCCAATTCTGGGCGATACTCCTTGATAACAGATTTGTATTCGCTTGCCGATAAAGGTTTTGCTCTGCGTGAAACGACTCCCACGGTGAGTTGTCCATCATAAGAAACTTCCGTTTTGCCACTTCTTGCACGTTTAGTTGTGACGATGATTACTCCATTCGTACCTCTTGTTCCATAAATAGCAGCTGCCGAACCATCTTTTAATACGTCTATAGATTCCACTTCCTGGAAGTTGATATTTCTGATATCTGCACCTGCCACCCCATCAATAATAATTAATGGACCTTGGCCTGCGGAAAGTGTGTTTGTTCCGCGAAGTAATACTTCATATTTGGCTGTCGGATCAGCACCGTTCGGGTTGATAATTTGTAATCCTGCCACTTTTCCTTGCAACATTCCCATAGCATTGGTGAATGTTCCGGGATTGAGGTCATCTTTCTTCATGCTGGTAACCGATCCTGTAAGCTCTTTCTTTGTGGTAGAGCCGTAGCCGATTACTACAACGTCATTAAGCACTTTCGAGTCTTCGCGCAGGTGTATTACAAGCTGTGTCTGATTTCCTACTTGTTGTTCAACAGTTGCATAACCTACATAAGATATAACCAATACATCAGAAGGATTCGCTTTTACATTGAAGGTTCCATCAACTCCTGTAATAGAACCATTTGTTGTACCTTTAACAAGGACACTGGCACCGATAATGGGTTCATTTGCTTCATCGAGGACTGTACCTCTTATTGCCTTCTGGGCAATAGCATCATTGCTCATCAAAGAAAATACTATTAACAACATACTTGTCAATAGACCGTGGATTGAACATTGTTTTATCATAATAACAGAATTAAGGATGATTATTGTATTTCTTTTCTCAAAGGTATAGATACTTGTGCTCCCATTCTGGTAACAGAAATAGAAGAGGCTTTACTTGCAAATATAATTGCATCTTTTAGATTTTTGCCCTCAGACAGAGCTACGCACAGTCCGCCGCAGAATGTATCTCCGGCAGCGGTTGTGTCTACTGCTTCTACCTTGAAGGCTGGAATGTGGATAAACTCATTGTTTTCATAAGCGAGAGCTCCTTTGGCTCCCATCGTAATAATGACAGTTTTTATGCCTTTCGAACTAATATAACGAATCGCTTCTTTTGCCGATTCATCATCTGTAATGTGCATTCCCGAGATGATTTCAGCCTCTGTGACATTAGGAATAAGAATGTCGACATTGGCTAATAAATCGTCAGGCAGTTGTTGGGTAGGGGCAGGGGCGGGATTTAATATAACGGTAATTCCATCTTTTTTCGCCATTTTGGCTGCATAAGTGACACTCTCGATTGGAGTTTCCAACTGCATGATGACGATGGATGCCTGTTTGATGGCGGTTTCTGCATTTTGTATGTCATCAGTAGATAAAGTCCCGTTGGCTCCGGAAGCAACAACAATACAGTTTTCCCCTTTTTTGTCGACATTGATAAGAGCTACTCCTGATGGTTCCTGCGGGGTAATTCCTACATAAGTAGTGTCGATTCCTTCTTTGTGAAACATTTCCAAGGTTTCATTTCCAAAAATGTCATTCCCTATTTTACATATGAAAGTGACATCTCCTCCTAGTCTTGCAGCAGCTACGGCTTGGTTAGCTCCTTTGCCGCCATGATTCATTAAGAAGTTTCCTCCCAGAATTGTTTCTCCTGGTTTTGGTAGACGGTCTGATTTGATAACCATGTCCGTATTACTACTACCTATCACTACGATTTTCTTCTTTGTGTCCATATAATGAGTATTAAGTATTAAGGCGAATTGAATCGTAAACGATGCGCAATCGTTTGCGCAAATATAGAAATTTTTTTCAAAACAAAATATTTTTCTTGCTTTTTTCTCAGATAAAATGTTATTTTTGCAAAAAACAACCAGTAATGAAGAAAACTCTGATTGATGTATCAAAGAAGACTGGGTATTCTATCTCTACGATTTCCAGGGTATTAAATGGGAAATCGGAGAAATATAGGATCAGTCAGTCTGCTAAGGAGGTTATTTTGCAGTCCGTTAAAGAATTGGACTATCAGCCTGATATAGTTGCGCAAAGTTTGCGCAACAACACGACATATACTATAGGCCTTCTTGTACCACACATAGATAATCCTTTTTTTGCCAATATAGCAAGTGTTGTCATCCGTGAAGCACAACGTTATAATTATACTGTCATGCTTATCGATACCCTCGAAGATCCTGTTCAGGAAAATAAAGCTATTGATTCGCTTCTATCGCGTAAAATAGATGGGATTATTTTGGTTCCAACCGGTGAAAACCCTTCTAAACTCGAGGAGATTAGTACTAAAACTCCGATTGTGCTAATTGACCGCTATTTTGAGAAGCATAATTTGCCATACGTAGCTACTGATAATTATGTAGGAGCTTATCAGGCAACGAAATTATTATTAGAATCGGGGCATAGTAAGATTCTCTGTATTCAGGGGCCGGATATTTCTATAACGACTAAGGAACGTGTGCGCGGGTATCTTGATGCGCTTCGCGAAGCTGGTTATCAGGATAACGCAATGATAAGAGGAAATGAGTTCTCGATTCAGAATGGTTATATTGAGACTAAGTTGGCTCTGAACTCTACTACAAAACCTACTGCTATATTTGCGTTAAGTAGTACAATTCTTTTGGGAGCCGTCAAAGCATTAAATGAGCATAAAGTGAGAATTCCTCAAGATATGTCTATTATTTCGTTTGATGATAACTTATATCTGGACTATTTGAACCCTCCTATTACTCGTATTGCACAATCATTGGAGAATATTGGCATTATTGCTGTAAAAATGTTGATGCAGAAGATTTTGGAAGAAACTGAACTACATTCGGAGATTCTTTTGAAACCTAATATTATAAAACGGGATTCGATAAAGGTGTTAACTGATAGAAAGTAGTATTTTATATAATAGAAAAAATCGGGTTTGAACAATGTCAAGCCCGATTTTTACATATTAACACCGTTTCTTATGCTGCCGGATCCGGTGCTTCACCACTGTCTTCATTTCCACCTTCTCCGTTGCCTCCATTTCCATTGTCAGGCGTACTTGACACCATTGCCTTTTGAACCAACTATATGAATTTATAAGTATTAAGAGTTTTGGGCTCAGTTGTAATTCTTGGGGATTGGGGGGGATTTGATTCAGGGCAATCACATCCCTAAAAATTGATTCATTCCTGCACGGTTTTGAATCAATTGCCACTAATGATTTCATTAGTTACTTTTAGGTAATTACTTCCCTATTAATATGTATTTCATAGCCTAATGAGTTTTCGTTTGACTTAAGTCAAACGAAAACTCATTAGGCAATCAAAAAAATAATATAGGCAAGAAGAAAAAATAAAAGTAGCATAGTGGCGAGGTATAATTAACGATAGCATAGTTCATTCATTTCCGTACCGGAATGAATCTATTTTTAAGGGTGTGATTGCCCTGAATCAAATCCCCAAAATTTTCAGACTGAGCCGAGTTCTGGTGGAATCACTCATATGTGAGGTGGATGTTGCTCATTCTTTTTCAGGTAAAGACACTAATTTATGCATTAAATGAGAAAATACGATATCCACCCTTTATATTTTCTTTTAAAAACTATACCTTCGAAGTGGTTTCTTTCTTTTTTATCAAGTATGGATGGATTTCCGGCAAGTTCTCCTATATTTCCCGAATTAATATTCATTAACTTATTTGCCGTAATACTTTTTAATATCTCTTGTGT